>Ga0306898_1000038_pt1 | contig 62347 bp, 78 predicted proteins | sample AntRauMFilla1564_FD_190424 | JGI IMG/M metagenome (GOLD analysis project Ga0306898, IMG submission 190424) | Saline lake microbial communities from Rauer Islands, Antarctica - Metagenome Filla 1 #564 (v2) (version 2) | ecosystem: Environmental > Aquatic > Non-marine Saline and Alkaline > Saline ...
ATATAATTGGGGGCGTCAACGGTTCCGAAACAGTGCAAGTTAACACAGAGAACTTACCAGAACACGAGCACGATATGGAAGGGGAATCAGGAACTCAGTATTATGGGTTTAGGGTAGGCTCTGGTGCACCAATCGACGATGATGCAATTACCCTTTCAACCGAAGCTGGCGCCGGCGGCACGCAGGGACTAGCGTCATCTGGCGGCGTAAAAACAAATGAGCAACTAGGCCAACCGTTATCAGTAATGAACCCATTTTTAGGGTCGAACTACATAATCTATACTGGAAATTAAGAATGAGTTATCAAATAAACAAAACTGACGGATCGCTATTAGTTGACTTAGTTGACGGACAAATTGATTCTAATAGTACTAACCTTGTGTTAGTAGGGAGAAACTACACCGGCTATGGTGAAATTTTTAATGAAAACTTTGTTAGACTATTAGAAAATTTTTCAAATAGTGCAGCGCCGAGTAATCCGTTAAAAGGACAAACTTGGTGGGACACTGCTAATCAAAGACTAAAAGTTTATAATGGATTAGTGTGGATAGCCAGCGGCAGTCCGTTTGTGCAGCCTACTATTCCTCTAATGGTAACTGGCGATTTATGGATAGACAACCTAAATAATCAGTTATATGCGTTTGACGGTGTTGACGTTATATTAATTGGTCCACAGTATACTAAATCACAAGGTGAGAGCGGCTTTAGAACCGGAACACTGTTAGATGAAAGTAGCCGTTCTCGCACAGTGTCTTATTTGTACATCGGCGGCACCCTAGTTGGTCTACTTAGCAGCTTAGATTTTACTCCAGTAACTGGACAGAAAATAGCTGGTTTGATTACTCAGGAAAATCCGACAGGACGAATATACGAAGGCTTTAATGTTATTAATCAAGCTACATTTAAGTTTAGAGGCATAGCAGAAGCAGCAGAGTCATTAGTATCGTCTGACGGTAGAATTAGACCGGTTGACTCGTTCCTACCGTCAGACACAGACGGAATAACCTCAGGCACGATTACTATTCAAAACGCAGGTGGATTAACAATTGGCATGATACGAAACACTACACAAAAAATAGTAGGTGGAAAGTTTTATATAGAAAACCAAATTTTTGATCAGGATATGAGCTTACGAGTTGCATCATCGTTAACATCATCAACAATAGATGCAGTGTATATAGATGCAAGTACAGCAAGGGTAGGTATTTTTAATAATAACCCACAGTATGCTTTAGATGTTACCGGTGATTTACGAATTTCCGGTAATCTATTATTTTCAGGGACAGCAAATAGTCTAGATATTAACATATTGAGAGTTGAGGATAAGGTTATACAACTAGCTAGGACGGTACCTGGATCCGAACTTAGTGCTGCTGATGCAAATGATACTGGTATAATATTTGATATCGCCGGCTCGTTAACAAAGAAATGGACGTGGGAAAGTGTAACCAATGCATGGACTTCTAACGTAGGAATCAACATATCTGATAGTTCTACCGGTTATCATATAGGAGGCGAGCTCAAACTAACAAATACTAGTTTAGTTAATATTCAAAAAGCGCTCGACCTAAATGAAATCGGTACTTTAATATCACTCAGCGTTGACAATACATCAATCGACGGAACGACCATAAAGGCAGGTGCTGCAATCGCAGCAAGTGACCCTACTGATAACTTACTTCCTCTAAACATTATAGGCACTGCTGGAATTAACATATCTTCATTAAACGGCAACATTGCATTAACAACCCCAGCAAGGATTACTGGCGTGTTGGATCCAACTCAGCCGCAAGATGCTGCTACTAAACTCTATACAGACACTGCTGCTAGAACAGAACCAGTAGGATTTTCGTTAGACGTGACCGGCCTAGGCACAGGAACTGCGTTAGCAGATGCTGTGGCTGTAATTCTATTAGATCTTTACCAACCTTATGCCAGTAAAGTAGCTATGATTCATACAGTATCGTATTCTAACTCAGTCGTTAGTGGTGTAGATATTGCTAGCGCCACAACAATAACTTCGACTCTTGTTGACAAGAACGGAACTGAGAACGAGTCAGTAGTAAAGGACATTGCGTTTGACCCAGCTGGCGCTGCTGGCACAGTGTCATTAACTCCAAGTAGAGCACTAATGGAATACGCTGCGGACGGAACCAATTGGAACTTGATAGTAGTAACAAATCCATATTAATATATGATAAATAATACAAACGCTAAGGATTATACTTAAATGGCTTATCAAATTGATAGATACAATAATACTTTATTAACAGTAGTTGATGATGGTACTATTGACCAAACAACTGATTTAAAATTTATCGGCAAGAACTATTCGGGCTACGGTGAATTACATAACGAGAACTTTTTGTTCTTATTAGAAAACTTTTCAGGAATTAACGAACCGGCCAGGCCACTGAGTGGACAGGTGTGGTTTGACTTAGGAAGTAGCAAGTTAAAATTTTATGATGGAGCCCAGTGGCGTAGTACTGGCGGATCAGAGACTTCTGGGACTCAGCCAACTGGACTGTCAGTTGGGGACTTTTGGTGGAATTCATCAAGTGATCAATTATATGTATACAACGGAATTAACTTTGTTCTAGTAGGTCCGCAAAACGTAGGAAACGGCGTTACTCAGTTGCAGAGTATTGAGGTAGTTGATGCTACAGGCGCAGTCCGCAATTTGATATCAGCTACAGTTAACGACGAAGTTATTTTTGTTATTAATGCTGCAAATAATTTTACTCTAGGAGTGTCTACTCCTATTCTTGGGTTCGATGGAATCAAAAGAGGCGTAACTCTAAAGTGGACTAGACTAGCAGACGATGGAGTAACCAACAGCCAACAAGTTGCAGGTAACGATTTCCGTTACTGGGGAACTGCTAGTAACTCTGAGAAGCTTGGTGGTATATCAGCAGAAAACTTTGCAACACGGGATCTAGCTAGTTTTGACAGCTTAGTAGAATTTCCAGACGCTGGCATTGCAATCGGCGATTCTAACGATTTGCAATTAAACATAGAAAACGGTAACCAGGGAGTTATACAAAACGTCACAGGCCAAAATAGTATTATCAAAATAAAAGTTACTGACGGTGCTGGTGCAGTTACTCCTACGTTTACGTTTGGTCCTACTGGTATGTTACCTGCGACAGACAACGTGTTTAATCTTGGGTCACTAACCAATAGAATACAGGACGTGTATGCAGCTAACTTTAGGGGTGAAGCTGTTAATGCAACTAACCTAAGAGTAGGATCTAATTTTAGAACTGCTTCAGTCACAGCTATTCCAAACACTATTGCAGTAAGAGACCCATCTGGCAACTTATCAGCTACCTTATTCCAGGGTACTGCAACTCAAGCCCGTTATGCGGACCTAGCAGAAATTTATTCAACTAACAAAACATACCCGGTTGGAACTGTGGTATCCGTCTGTGCGCACAACGACCACGACGTCGGCGCTGCAAACGCGGGTGAAATTGCAATTGGCGTAATTTCAGAAAACCCTGCATATTTAATGAATAGCGATGCACCCGGTCAAGCAGTTGGATTAAAAGGTCGAGTGCCGGTGAGAGTTGTTGGTATGGTAAAAAAAGGTCAAGCAGTTTACGTACATGGAAAAGGCACAGCATGTACATCACATACTGGAGCAAGTATGGTAGGTATCGCACTAGAGTCTAGCAATGATGAAAATGAAAAGCTAGTAGAATGTGTACTAAAGGTTTAAGGATCCAGCATGGCAAACGTTACAGCAGCAAGAGTAACAAACTTACACGAACGCATTAAACTAGTATTAGGAGAAGGCGCAGGACAGTTTGGTTACGGGCAACTGGTCGAAAGTGCTCCGGTAAGCAACCAGAACAACTTTATACTTGCTGAAGATATCAACAGTATATATAGAGATATGATTAATGCAAGAGCACATCAAGTAGGAATTACTAGCACGATGATTGCTTTGCTAATAAAAGACAGAAATATTGTAGCTGAAGATGCTAGCTTTTTTGTTGATGACGACGGAGTAACAACGTCTGATGTAAATGGCTCGTTAAAAGGTATGGTTGACTACGAAAACCTAATGTCCGTAATTGAAACAGAAAAAGCTTTAATAGATGTACCGACTCAGGCTGAGCTAGAAACAGGTATTTCTGATCGACGAGAATCTCCGTGGAACGGGACAATAACACACGAAGTACAAGTAACATTTGCCGATGCTAATGAACGACGTTATTTTTTTAATACAGGCGGCGAAATTCGGTTTAGTGCCAATCTTACTAGTTCGTCGGGCAGCAAAGGAGCTGACTGGGTAAATTTATTATCGAATATGGGTACTGTAAAATTTAAAAGTAATAGCACAGTGACTACTGGTTCGGGCGCCGCGGCTGCCATTGGTAATTATCAATTAACAGACAATTATCAAGGAATATACAGCAAGACTGGGTCAGGTATTTACTCTTCGAACATCTACACAATTCAAGCAACGCAACCTGAGGCAAATCCTAACGTTATTCTATTCAAAATACAGTTTAACGACGCAGCTTTCGTAGGAAACATAGACGATAATGTCGACGGTAAATTAGAAAGCAGTGTTAATCAACTACGAGCAAATAGCATTAATGTATCAGTTGCAGGTCCTAGTTTTTCCAATCAATCAACTCTTGCATAAATTTGTTTCTGATAGTATAATTATAACAATACAAGAGACAATATTATGGCAACCACGACACCAGTAACAGCAGCAAGATATAATGCCCTTAGAGATACAGTAAACCTAGTACTAGGAGTATCTTCTCCTTTAACTCCTACGTACGGTTATGGCGACTTTATTTCTACTAGTGATGTAGTCGGCAACTTCGAAGACAATAACACAGACACCAATAAGATATCTGTACAAGAATACGAAGAGATATACTTTGACTTGATACGATCTCGTATTCATCAATTAGGTTCCGGCAACGTTACAATTTTACCTTATCCCGAAGGAGATATTAACAACAATCCAGGCGCTGATATTATCGACGAGTCCTACATACAATTATTAGAAACTCTAGCAAGCAACGTTGAGACTGACAGGTTCAGTATTGATGCCGCATCACAAGCCAGTACTTCGTTAGTGTTCGATCAGTTTAGTAATTCGATTTCATCTGTTTACGATCAGTCTGTTAGAGGAACATGGGACGGACAGCTAATTCACATATTTGATGTATCTTTTGAGAATGCTGCTGATAGAAGACACTTTTTTAACGCAGGAGGCGAAATTCGAGTAGATGCTGATGTGAACTATTCAGGTAGTCAAGCTAAATCAGTTGATTGGGCCAACAGGATGAACGACTTAGATGCTTATAGTATAGCAGGCAATCGCAGTTTTATTGGTAATACTACAGCATTCTATACCAATAAAAACACCAGTGTTGGCAATTACTCCCTTACTGGATCCTATCAGCAATTGTACTTTTATGCATTTTCTAATGCTTACGTTAATAATTACTATACAATACAAGCCCTGTCACTTAATGACACTACTGTAAGAGTTCGAGTGTTATTTGTTGATGGCAACGCAGTGTCATCTCCGCCACCAGATACTCCTATTGACGAAGCAGTGTTTGGGGACTTTTCGAGCAACGTGTCAGTCCTAATTCCAGACGGTAGTGCTACTATCAATGGAGTAGTTACGGATACTGTGAGCTATGACGGTGCTATAGTAGGAACTCTAATCTCTGGATTATAACCAAAACTCTCCTTGACAAGAATGTTAAACTACTATATAATTGTGTAACATATAGGAGATTTTGATGGACGAGCGACTAGAAAAAGCACTAGACTTTTCTAATTACATGGTTACGTTAACCAACCAGAAAAGACTACTTAAAGAAAACTATCACGAAGAGTTACTCTACTTTTATAAAGGAAGTCAGTTTACTGTTTCCAGTGAGCTAATAACATTTGTAAATATGTTAGTAGATAAAGGCAATGATACGGTCGTACTTGTAGACGACAACGACACACCTGCATCAATAGACGATCTTACTGATTTCTACGACAGTATTCTCGATGTATACTTTAGTGCATCAAACAGTTATCACACACAATACGAGCAGCTAAAGAAAAACCGAAGTCCAGCAAAGTTGGTCAATTATGACAAAGACTAGAGGTGTCTTGGTCTTTGCTAGAAACAACGGTCACATTGACTATGTCAAGCAGGCTGCTTTCTTGGCAGACAGAGTAAAATATTATTTAGATCTTCCTACAAGTATTGTAACAGACAGCCCCCGCTATCTCAACGATAACTTTCCTGATACCTTTGATCACGTAATTTCACTAGAAAAATACAGTGATGAAAATAGTAGACTTTACTTTGACGGAGCAATGGCTCATGCTTCTGCCAGCTTCAACAATAGACGGCGGTCAGATGCTTATGCCCTAAGTCCTTACTCAGAAACTTTGTTGTTAGACACCGATATTGTTATTTGTAATGACATATACAAAAATTGTTTTACGTCGTCTCGTGACTTTTTAATATATAAAGAATCACACGACCTAGGAAACGTCCGAGATGTGTCGGAATTTGAATATATAAGCGATTGCGGCGTAGAGTTTTACTGGGCTACATGTATTTTCTTTAGAAAAAATGAGATCAACAGTACTTTCTTTGATCTAGTAAAGCATGTTCAAGATAATTGGACACACTATGTTAAAGTTTACCAACTCTCAACTACTATGTTCAGAAATGACTTTGCTTTTAGTATCGCTATACACATTATGAACGGCTTTCAGAAGGGTAATTTTACTGCGAGTATGCCGGGAAAAATACTTTATGTCACAGATAAAGACATTCTTTGGCGACTACAAGACGACGAGATGATGTTTCTTGTTGAAAAGAAACATCGACTTGGAGAATATACCCCAATAAAAACACAAGGACAAACTGTCCATGTAATGAACAAGCTCAGTTTGAATAGAGCAATAGACAAGGTAACAAATGGATAATACCGGAATAGTAGTACTTGCTCAAAATAACGCCAATGACGATTACGTACAGCAAGCTTGTCTTTTGGCAATGAGCGTTAGCGTGACAAATCCTTCTCTCCCTGTAAGCTTGGTTACTAACGACACAGTGCCGCAGGAGTATCAACCACTGTTTGATAAAATAATACCTATTCCGTTTGGCGACCATGCTGCTAATAAAGAATGGAAGGTAGAAAACCGCTGGAAGATATATCACTCTACACCTTACGAAAGAACTATTGTAATGGATACAGATATGTTGGTACTACAGGATATATCTAACTGGGTAACTTTTCTTAACAACTACGATCTGTACTTTACTAGTGCGGTTCATACGTACAGAAACGAATTAGTAACCAGCAGTGTTTATAGAAAAACTTTTGTAATTAACGATTTGCCAAATATATATAGTGGGTTTCATTATTTTAAGAAATGTGACTTTGCTCATGAGTTTTATAGATGGTTGGAATTTGTAACATACAATTGGGAGAAGTTTTATGAATTATATGCAAACAAGGACAGTAGTAGTCCACAGCATTACAGCGTAGACGTATGTGCAGCAATTGTTACAAAGATACTTGCCTGCGAAAGTAATATTACTAATAAGGTTGCTAAGTTCCCATGTTTCACTCACATGAAACCCCACGCACAGGACTGGAAAAGTGTACAGACAAGCTGGCAGGAATCTGTAGGAACTTATATTAACGATAACTGTGAGCTAAAGATAGGAAACTACTTGCAGACAGGCATATTTCACTATACTGAAAACAGCTTTGTGAAAGAAAACTCAGTACTTGACACGTATAGGAGATACCTAAATGTCTAATTTTACAGACCTAGTTAATCAAATGACAGTAGAAACTTCAAATAATATAAAAGGTTACGTTCACTATGTACAAGAGACAGGGGAAATTGTTAAGATTGCTAATAGGCAATCTAAAGTAGAAGACTACGAGGTACTGGAAGTCGATTACAGCGAAGTAAAAGAGCTAAAGCTAGGAAAAAGACAATTTAGTGAGTTTTTTGTAGCATTCAACGCCACGTTAAAACGAATAGCTCTTAACGAAGTAGTACGTAAACATCAATCAGCAGACATCAGACAGCAATTGTATCAAATTCCAATTACTAACAAACCTGCTGATATAAAATTCGTTAAGGACATAAACAACAACATTCTAAGATTATCAGCTAGCAACAGTCTACGATTAGATAAAGTCTTACTGCATCAATGTGCCAAACTGAGTTTGAACTTTAGTATAACTGCAAATAACGATCCTAATATTCTGCATGAACACTTTTCAGTTAACCTACAAGACCTTTTGACCAACGACTACCTAGACCTAACTGCGCTATTTCGTTATAATACCAAGTTAAAAAACATCAGCATATATACAACTAAGTTTTTTGAAACATATTCAATAGAGGAAATTTAATGTCAAGCGTGATTAACGTAGTAGAGTGTGATATAATCTTCCTCTCTTACGACGAGCCAAACGCAGAGAAGAATTACGCAGACCTGTGTTCTAAGGTACCGTGGTCCAAGCGCGTACACGGTGTTAAAGGCAGTGACGCAGCCCATAAAGCGTGTGCAGCACTGTCAGAGACTGAGTATTTTGTTACTGTAGACGCTGACAACATTGTTGACCCAGCGTTCCTTCAAGTGCAAATAGATTTAGACAAGTTAGAACTGACCCAAGATCACGTGTTTAGTTGGTGCGGCAAGATTTCAGTCAATGGATTAATGTACGGCAACGGCGGTCTCAAATTGTGGACCAAGAAGTTTGTTGAAAACATGAGGACGCACGAAGCAGCAGAAGTAGATGACGCCGACGGCGCAGTTGATTTTTGTTTTGATCATAGATATTACCAGTTTAATGAAAACTACAGTACTAGCTTCATTTGTTCTAGTCCTTTCCAGGCCTGGCGCGCTGGATTTCGTGAAGGTGTAAAAATGAGTCTTGATCAAGGAGTAAAGGCTAATAACATTAAAGACGTGTGGTGGCAGAACTATCAACGATTATTAATTTGGTGTAATGTGGGAGCAGATGTAAAAAACGGGCTCTGGAGTATGTTAGGGGCCCGCGAGGGATGTTACCTAACAGCTTGCACTGACTGGGATCACAATCAGGTGAGAGATTTTGAGTACCTGACAAGTTTATGGAACGAAAAGTACAAAGGCATGACCGAGACCTGCGTTGATGAAAAAATGCAAGAACTTGGCACGGTATTACGTGTCAACGCAGGTCTCGAAATTGCAGCCCTTGACTCAATGGGTTCGGCATTCTTTAAGCAAGTTTACGAGAACACTCCGCGAATTATTAGAAGGAGCGTATGAATAAAAGAATTAATATACTAGTAACAAAGCACAAACACAAGTTACTGGCAGGATTGCCTCACAAGCATTCCAACTGGTCGCACAGTTTTGATATGAACAGATGGAATGCTCTTTATGATAAATTTGGCCTGTGCGATCACAAGACCCTAGATGAAATTGTACCTGGAGAAAAATACATAATTTATATAAGTGTGTACAGAGATATACTTGATAAGGCTTACAACCCAATGTTTGCATTTCACAGAGATAGTCGTCTAAAACTATCTAGATATCCAATGCCACTGCGTGTTAAGAAAGATAATAGAAAAGGACGAGTGCATTGGATAATTGACTTTTCTACCGAATGTGAGCAACTTAATGAACAATGGGGGACTGATACAGCAAAGTTATTGCAAACTCTTAATACAACCCCAGATAATGTCACTTTACTTACAGGGTCATCGTCGTTTGGAAGTACAGGAAGATTGTTATCAGACGATGCATTAACAAATAAAAGATACAATGTTGTTACTGGGTATGATCTTTTTGACTTTGTTAACTTAGACAATCATAACGAATACATTCAAGAAAAGTTGTCGTTGATATTACGTAAGTCGATAATGCCATATAAATCTTTATGCTATAACAGACTACCTCGTCAACATCGTACTGTGATAGTAGCGCACATAATGAACAAGAAGTACGAAGACCAGACGTTGTTTAGCTTAGGGACGTTTTCTAAAATTCCAAAAGAGTCTCGGTGGTTTAATTGGAGAAGCTATTTTCCTGAGTACGAAAATCAGTTTAAGATACTAGAAACAGCAGGAGATATATACCCTAGTATCAAAGAAAAAGAAGCTGATCTTCAAGTAAATCTAGCTCCTACTACTGGATGGATACACGGACTTAATTCTAGCTTCCAGTTAGTAACAGAAACACACTCACCTAATGCACCGTATCCGTTCTTAACAGAAAAGACATTAAAATCGTGTGCTATGCTACAGCCTTTTATTCAGTGCGGTCCCATGAATAATATTAAATTTCTAAAAGAGTTTGGCTACAATACTTTTGACACTTACATTGATCACAGCTATGATAGTGAGCCAGATGATGTTAAACGCCTAAGGATGGTGTTAGCAGAATTTGATAGGCTTCAAGCAATACCGGCAGAGCAATGGGCTAATATGCTGTATGATATGACAGAAGATCTATTACACAATGCGTATTTGGTTAAAAACTCTCCCGCAAGGTGTACCGAATCACAGCTAGTGCCGATATTAATGAAACATTGCAACGGGTAGAGTAAATAAATTAACTAACAGGAGCTACGATGAACATAGGATTTATAGGTACAGGTAAATTAGGCATGCCCTGCGCTGAAGTAATGTCAAGCAACGGACACTGTGTTAAAGGATATGACGTTGCGCATTGCGCAAGCGACACAGTTTATATAGTAGACTCGATTAAAGAATGTGTAGAGGACACAGATATTGTATTTGTGGCAGTGCCGACACCACACGACCCAGACTACGACGGCAGTATTCCGACTGCGCATTTAACGCCAAAAGACTTTTCTTATGATATAGTCAAAGTTGTGTTAGCAGAAGCAAACCAGTATATGAATGAGAACCAATTACTAGTTCTCGTATCAACTGTTCTTCCGGGCACTACAAGAAGAGAGTTTGTTGAGTTAGTAGACAACACTAGATTTGTTTACAACCCGTATCTTATTGCTATGGGCAGCGTTAAGTGGGATATGGTAAATCCAGAGATGGTAATGATAGGTACTTGTGACGGCAACGAGACAGGTGATGCTAACGAACTAATAGAGTTCTATAAAACTATCATGAAGAACGATCCTCGTTATGTTGTCGGTACTTGGGACGAGTGCGAGTGCATCAAAGTGTTTTACAATACCTTTATATCAACTAAGATTGGGTTAGTGAATATGATACAAGACGTTGCGCAAAAGCAAGGCAATATTGACGTTGATGTTGTGACTAAAGCATTAGCTGAGTCTGATATGCGCATTATGGGCAAACAGTACATGACAGCAGGAATGGGCGACGGTGGTGGTTGTCACCCAAGAGATAACATTGCTCTACGCTATTTGGCAGAAAAGCTAGATCTAGGGTACGATCTGTTTGGTGCCGTTATGCAGTCAAGGGAGACCCAGGCAGAGAATCTAGCAAAAGTATTAGTTGAGCAAGCTAAACAACACAATATGCCCATATACATCCATGGAAAAGCGTATAAGCCAAGGGTTCCGTACGTTGACGGAAGTTACAGTTTACTGGTTGGATATTATTGTGAAAAAGCAGGATTTCTGCCCACGTATATAGATCCGTACACTGGTGATGATTATCAACCTACAGAACCAGGCGTATTCTTAATGGCACACTCTGCTTCGGTTACTTACGAGTATACAGGTAAACAGTCAGTAGATGAACTGTACTGTTCAATACCTCCTTTTAGTATTATAGTCGATCCTTGGCGTAAAATAACATCCAGTGTAAGCACAGTTATTCATTATGGTAATACTAAGTAATTGACATATTTAATAAAAAGTAGTACAATATATTATGTATGATATAATTTTTATAAGCTACAATGAAATTAACGCAGAAGAAAACTGGGAATCTCTTAAACGCAGATTCCCGGCAGCTAAACGGGTAGACGGAGTTAAAGGAATTCACCAAGCTCACATCAAAGCAGCTAAACAGTGCTTTACTAAGATGTTTTGGGTAGTCGATGCTGACGCGCAGCTAGCTGACGATTTTTCTTTTGAATATAAAGTAGATGAGTATTCCCTAGACACAGTGCATGTTTGGCGCAGCATTAATCCTATTAACGGATTAGAATACGGCTACGGAGGCGTAAAGTTACTGCCGCGCAGGCTCACTTTAAATATGGATTTTGACAGCCATGACGTGACTACCAGTATTTCAACCAATTTTAAAGCAATGCCAGATATATCAAATATAACCAGTTTTAATACAGATGCGTTTGCAACATGGAGAAGCGCATTTAGAGAGTGTGCTAAACTAGCAAGCAACACTATAAGAGGACAAATAGACGAAGAAACTAAACAACGCCTTGATGTTTGGTGCACAAGTGGCAGAGGAGCAATGTTTGGAGACTATGCTCTTAGAGGAGCCGCCGCTGGCCGCAAATACGGCACTGTTTATCAGTTTAATAATGAGCTAGGAAAGATAAACGATTATGACTGGCTGTACCAACAATTCTTAGAGGAGAACAAACTCAACGTATGAGCTATCAAGATATTCCGTTCGAAGACATAACTAGTTTCGGACAGCAAACAATGTTAGATAACAAACTGTTTGCTGTATCTTGGATATTGGCTAGATTTTGCAACTATAATTGTTCTTACTGCTGGCCTTATGCGCGAACAAGTGTTCCGGACCACCGTCAGCTAGAACTATACAAAAACACAATAACAGAGATCAAACGTCAAGCTAGAGCCAACGGATTTACAGAGTTTCATTTCTCGTTTAGTGGCGGTGAGCCAACAGCGTACAAGAAATTTGGCCAGTTAATAGAGCACTATGTAAACGACGACTTTGCCCAGTATCAAAGTCTGCATATGACTACGAATCTAAGCCCAGGTAGTAAATGGTGGAACAAATGGCTAGAAGTAACTGCACCTCTTGCTCGTCGCAGTATTACAGCTAGCTTTCATGCAGAGTTTGCTCGTGAACAAGAGTTTGGAGACAAGTGTTTGCAACTACTTGACAACAACACTTATCTCACTATTAACCAAGTAATGGTTCCTGAACTGTTTGACGAGTATTATGAGAGATGTGCAAGGTTTGCGGAACGTGGTATAAACGTCACACTAAAGCCACAGAGCAACGATACGGCTACTGAAGTGGTAGAGGGCTATACTGACGCACAAAAACAACTTCTTCAAATTGGATTCCCTCAAGAGTACCACGGAGAGGTCGCTCCGCAAGTTCGCTTGGAAGATAGACAAGGCAATACTTATTATATAGATCAAGCAGAACGATTTAATGCATTTGGTTTTAATAAGTTTCAAGGATGGAACTGTAACGCAGGTTTTCAAAGTTGCATTATACGCGAGCCCGGTGGCGAAGTTAAACGAGCCTATAGTTGCCACGACGTTCCACTAGGAACTATCCAAGACGGATTTAGCTTATTTACAAGTCCAGCTACTTGTATTACTCCGACTTGCGTAAGTTCTGCAGATTCAAAAATACCCAAGGTAAAACAATGAAAGTAGAAATCGAAGACGTATTATTTTGGATGGATGCGGTGCGCAACTCGAGTAGTAGATACAGAACTCTTGAGAGCTTTTGGAAGGGACAAGTACGATCGAAAGTATGGTTAGTAGAAGCACTTACTAGGTATGCCCCTACAAGTGCATCGAAATATGTCATTCACGGTGGCTGGAACGGCGTGCTTGCTAGTATTTTATTTAATAGCAATCTGCAAATTAGAGAAATACATTCTTACGATATCGATCCTTACTGTGAGGAAACAGCCTGCACGGTAAATAAAAGACAAGAGATGCAGGGAAGGTTCCGAGCAATTACTGGCGATTTAACTCGGCAGATATATAGAGGTGACGTAGTAATTAACACTATTTGTGAGCACTTAACACAAGTACAATATGATCAGTGGTTAAGCTTAGTTCCGACGAATGCGCTTGTTGTTCTGCAGAGTAACAACTATTTTGATTGTGCAGAGCACGTTCGGTGCCACTCAACACTACAAGAATTTGAAGAACATTCGGAAATAGAAGTTATACACCGCGACGAACTAGAAACACCACTGTACACAAGATTTATGTTGATAGGGAGGAAAATTGTTTAAATTTACAGAGCTCGAAGATATCCACTTTGAGATAACCAACAAGTGTCAAGCAGCTTGTCCGATGTGCTCAAGAAACCATCATGGCGGCCAAGATAATCCGTTAATAAAAAATCAGGAATGGTCAGTTGACGATTTTAAGAAGATAGCCACGCCCGGAGTTCTGGACCAAATTAAAGGTTTCTATATGTGCGGCAACTTTGGTGATCCTATTATTAACAAGGATCTTATTGATATGATTGATTACGCCGCCCAAACAAATCCTAGTCTTAATATTCGTATACACACAAACGGAAGTGCTAGAACTACAGCATGGTGGGCACAGTTAGCCAAAGTGCTACCTAGGACACATAAAGTAATCTTTGCGTTAGATGGGCTAGAAGATACACATCATCTTTATCGTATTGGTACTGATTTCAATCGTATTATTAAAAATGCTATTGCATTTATCGGCGCCGGCGGTAATGCCGAATGGTGTTTTATAAAATTTAAACATAACGAGCATCAAGTAGAAGAAGCCAGAAGCCGGGCCAAAGAGACCGGATTTGCGCTGTTTACTGAGAAGAACAGTTCTAGATTTGTAGGAAGTCCTAAATTTCCGGTATACGACAATAAAGGAGAAACGCAGTACTTCATTGAGCCGCCTTCTTCCTCGGAGCTTCCTTTTATTTCAGAAGATACTGTTAAGAATTATAGAAAAGTATTAGGCGACTCTGAAATTAATTGTTACGTTCAGCACACTAAAGAGATATACATTGATGCGTATAGAAATGTTTTTCCGTGCTGTTTTCTTGCAAGCGCACCTTACAACTACGCACCTGCAAATGACATCACTAGAGAGATAAGAACTCACATGCTACAGCAGTATCGAGAGTTAAAACAAACACTGGGAGATACTAACGCCCTGAATCGATCAGTTAACGACATTGTTAGCTCTGATAGTTGGCAGACTGCTTGGGAATACTATTGGACGCAAAACAAGTTAGTAACATGTGCGAGAACCTGCGGAAGCGTAGCAGAGCTTCCTAAGCCAAAAGATCAATTTATTAAGGTAACTATATTAAACAATGACTAACAAATGGTACAATGACAAAGACAGTGCACTAGGCAAATATCAACGAGAAATAGAAACAGTTTCAGGTTCGCAAAGTTACTGCGTACTGCCGTGGATTCACTTCGCTACCCGTCCTAACGGAGATATGCGATTGTGTTGCAGTGCAAACGCCAGCGGCGCAGGCAATGACCACGAAGTGGGCTTGGTTAAAATGGAAGACGGCAAACCTGCAAACTTTGGCAAGGACACTCCAATGGCCGCATGGAATAACGATTACATGAAAAGTGTGCGTACAACTATGCTCAAAGGCGAAGTTCCTGCAAGTTGTACTAAGTGCTTTAAAGAAGAAAGTCAAGGAGTTGTGTCTAAACGAATATGGGAGACAATGACTTGGCACCGCGATGATGTTGACATCCCCTATCTAATAGAGCAAACTAAACAAGACGGAACAGTACCAGAAGAACTGCAATACCTTGACCTAAGACTCGGACATACTTGTAACATTAAATGTGTAATGTGTAGTCCTCATGATTCTAGTAAGTGGGTTAAAGATTGGCAAAAGTTATTACCTCAAATTGAAGACGATAATGTCAAACAACAACTCCAATTCGACAAAGATAATTTTGACAATAAGTGGCATCAAAAAGATACTTTCTGGAAAGAGATGTACAAACAGGTACCAAACCTTAAACAAGTATACTTTGCTGGCGGTGAACCGCTTATGATTAAAGAACACAAAATGTTTATTCAAGAAATTATAAGACAAGGCTACCAAGATAAGATACTACTGCGTTATAACTCAAACGGACTGCTAGTCGACAACGAATTGTTAGAGTTATGGAAGAAGTTTAAAAAGGTTAAGTTTGCTATCAGCATGGATGCCTGTGGTCCACGCGACGAATACATTCGCTTTCCTACAGACTTTGCACAAGTTGAGAAGACGCTTCATATGTTAGACGATTCACCTGATAATATTCAGACTAGTCTAGCAACAGCAATACAGATTTTTAACATCAAACATTTGCCAGAGTTCATGAAATGGAAGATACGTTCGAACTTTAAGAAGCTAAACGAAGGAACAGTTCCGGGTGGAGTACAGATGGGAGGCGGACTTGTGAACATGCACCTACTGTATATTCCTACGTTTCTTAGCATACAGATACTTCCGCTAGAAGACAAACTAGAAGTACATCGAATTTTTGCAGAGTTTAAAATGTGGCTTTGGGAAAACTATCGTCAAGACGACGACTTTTGGAAAATTAACCCTTATGGATGGAAGCGATGGGAAGCGGTATTAAAACATATGGACGCTCAAGACAACAGCTATCTGTTGCCTGGCTTTAAAGAATATGTGACTAAACTGGATGCAATACGAGGCAACTCAGCTAAGATAGTATTTCCGGAGTTAGCACACTTGCTTTAAAGCAAGTTGAACACTTCTATATGTTTAGCTTTAGGAATGCAAGTTCCGCACCCGCAACGATTGTTCGGGCATACTATAGGACTACCGTTTACTGCATTTTTGGCGTAGTCCAGAATGGCAGCAGTGTTGTTTAAACTGCCTAGCGGTCCTCTTTTGCCACCGTGAAGTGATTGACAAGTTTGATGATGATAGACTAATTTATCATGTTGGTCAATATGCATAAAGAATTTATTAACAGAGCAAAACCATCCTTTAAAATTATTGTCAACGTGAGTTACTGGAATCCACTCGCCGTCAACTTTTCCTGTCATGCATCTTCCACCGCAGCAGCCTCTTCCTATTGAAGATCCTTCCTTCTTTTGTTTTGCAGGATTAGGCTGGCCAATATAGTCAAAGAACCACTCTTGTTGATCTTCACTGTAACTATGACTAGTTCTGCGCATAGATCCGTCAGTATCCTTAAACCATCCACTTCTTTCAACCGTTCCGTCTCCGATTGGCCTTGGAAAATGCGTTATACCAAGATCTGTTAGTAAGCGACACACTCGTTGTACTTCTTCAAAGTGATCAACGTGCATCATTACATTTATTTGCAACCAAATACCGGATTTGTGAAGGCGTTTTATATTTTCTATAACGTGAGCCTTGGCCTTTGCTCCGCCTTCGGGATGGTAGCTAACCGTTAGCCCGTGAAACAATTCTACTATCTCTTCAGTTCGCCTAGGATTCCATACTCCGTTGGTTGTTAATCCGCAACTTAACTGAGGTTCGTGATCTTTTATATGTCTGGCCAGTTTCCAAAAGTTAGGATTAGCAGTAGGTTCTCCGCCGGTAAAATCTACGTTTACGCCTTGTTTTTCTGTGTCGTATATACTAGTGTACTCTTTAACAAATTCTAGTGTAGTTAATAATTCTTCGTAGGAATGATAGGGGCTATACGTGTTGTGTCTAGTAGCTTCGCAGTAGGTGCAATCAAAGTTACATCGTCTACCCGTGTCCCAGGTCACCATCATTTTTTCTGGGCCAGCTAATGTTATTGCTTCTGTTTTTATCATATTTTGGTCTTTGTTAAAGGAATATCTGCGGCACAAGTACACCATTGCCTAGTGCAAATTATAGCTTCGGGCGGTTGCGTAAATGTTCCAGTATAAATGTTACCTAAACTGCCACCTACTCTGCATGTTGCTCTATGCACTTCACCGTCCCAGTTTATCATCAAGCTCTCAACACCGGCGTTACACTGCCACCCTTTAAATTGATTAAGATGTTTCTTAATAACATCGTTAGCATGTAACTCAGTTGTATGGTCGATAATTACGTTGGATTTTGCCGTGGCATCGTTTTCTAGCAACCATTCTAGATCTTCTTGAACGTATCGTAAGTCGTCAAACCAGTCGTGTTTTTCAGTCCATCGTATGCGTCGTACAGCGTAGTGTATATCAAACAAACTAAATAATCTAACAGCAGATCTAACACGGTCCATGTGTTCGTGGTGCGCCATGATATTTACATGGAACGGAATGATTGAGGTTGTTTTGACTTGCATAATTTGCCTAATCATTCGATCTACGGTTTTATTGTCAAAGTGAAGACTGAACACATAATGGTTTACAGGTTGTTTAATATACCACTCTGCTTTCCTGGATGCATTAGTGGTCACATTAATCCAATCTACTCTCTCTTTTGCGTAGCGTAGCAGTTCGTCTATTTGAGGATGCACACAAGGCTCGCCCCCTGTGAAGCTTATACGCACCGGCTTGCCTAGAGCCGCAAGGTGATCTACTGTGCGTTTTAGTATCTCAATATTAGTGTGTGGGCTAAAGTTATCGTGGATTTCAGCAGGGCAGTAGCCGCAATCTAGGTTACAGCGTTTTCCTAGATTCCATTCTACCTTAATACTGTCTTGGTGAGGCCACTTGCTGGTCACGTGTTTCATGCGTAGGGTCTAAACCTTGGGTTAGCTGCCAAAAAGTCTTGACCTCGTGTAGCATCTAGTTTTTTGTTAAACGCAATGCAGTCTTGCCAGTGTGATTCGAACATACACTTTGCTTGTAAGAAGTTAATGTTGTCTTGAATCTGTTGCAGCGTTACTTTCTTTAGCAACTCACTTGATTGAATTTTAGGATAGGTCAACACTTCTGTTTTCATTATTTCTAGCTTGTTAACGACCTCCTGTTTTAATGCGGGCGGCAATACTTGCGCACTCAACGCCATTGGATAGGTTACCCGGTGGCTGTAAAAGATAATATCTAGTTCGTTTAAGAAATAGTCAATCACTTTGTCAATTTGCATGATGTTATTTGCTTGTACAGTAAATGCCCCAACAATTCTGCTCACTGTAGGGATAGATTGCATAATTCTGATATTGTCGACTACTTCGTTAAATTTGCCGTTGCCGCGGATATATTCGTATACATCGTGTATACCGTCTATGCTCACGTTTACAGCTACACTTCTAAACTTGGGCCAGTACTCCTGTATAGTCCGGCCCTTGCCTATGCCCAGCTTTGTGCCGTTTGTTGCGTATTTTATTTCAATGTTCTCACCGTACGGCGCTAGCATGTCAAGAATCTTGTAGTGATTAGGGTCCATTAACGGTTCCCCACCAGCAAATTCTACTCGTCTAAAGAAAGGTAGCAGCTTTTCGAAGCTATCCCACCAGTTTGCTGTATTGTCAAACGGACCTATGTACTGTCCTGGCTTATCTACTAGCTTTTCTACTGTGGGAATCAAGTAGTTGTTTTCCTTTTTGTAAAACTCAGTGACCTGATCCCAGTCTTTCCAGCTAGTGCTGTCCAGTGGATTACACATTCTACACTTGAGATTGCATAAGTTGTTGATTTTTATTTCTATAGTAGGGAATTCGAAGGGCATAGTATAGTCGTCCTCCAAACCGTCCAGTGCGTCAGGGTATAAGTTGGCCCTTGCTTCGGGTATAACACCTGCTATGTGGCGTTGTCGTAAGCTCTCGACCCCCTGATCTTCGAGATCAAAGCACGGCTTACATACGTCAGGACGCTCGTTGTTTAATACTTGCTTACGAACCTCTCTCATCTTGTCGTTGTTCCACGCTTGTTCTAAGGTTTCTTCTTGTATCCACCCAATGGGCTGAGAACGACAGCACACCTTAATAGCGCCGTCTTCGCGGGTGGCTAATCCTGTAAAAGGATGCATACAAAAAGTACAACTATTTGACTTGTTCAATAGCCCACTGTCTTTCTTTGCACCAGAAGCATTGTTGACATTCTGGAACGTATTGTCCTGGGATGTATGTTTGATAATCTAGGTCTCCAAATACCTCGGGGTAATCGTTTAGGTCTCCTTCACAGCTTCTTGTAATATTAAGAAGGTCTAGGATATCGTAGTTATAATATTGTTTAATAATCCAGTCTTTCATAGTATACACAAAAGGATGGCAAATTGTAATACCCATGTGTTCCATTATTAACGGAAGGTGCCCTTCGTCTCTATCAGCAAGTGCACCTTGGAATGGTACCTCTGGATTCTTATTTACAGCAGCAAACCACGAGTCTAATTTTTCTTTGTGAATTATAAACTCATTGTGTGATCGAAGAATAATTTGATTACCACTTTTTAACTTGTTGTACTCGTCTATAATATTAGGACCTTTATCACCCCACTCAAGGTCTGGCGGTATAAATCCTTCGTGTCTTACAAATGTTAAATGCGGGAAATGTTGAACCAGCCACTCGTATACTTCTATACTATTATGTCTTTGCCAAGGTTTTGTTTTCCATCCTCTTACTTGACTTATAATATGTATTTCTGCTGTAGTGTCCAAACAAATTAAATAAGCAAGCAGCGCACTATCAGCTCCTCCGCTAACGCTTATGCCTATCTTCTTCCATTCGTTAGATACAGGCAGTCGAACTCCGTTGATATTAATATAGTGGTACGGTTTCATACTAATATTTACCTGTTCTATTGTTAGGTAAATAGCTTTATGATATCAGCTACTAACTTTTTTATTCCTATATCGATCGCACAATCTCTTGACATAATGGGCGACGATCCTGCTAAAATTTCAATTAATTATCCTACTGGTGATTTTTTTTATGATCCGTGGGCAATAAAGCCTGAGTTTAACGGCACTGTATTTGAAACTGCACTGCACAGCTTACCTAGCAACATAGGCGAAGCTAGAGTTATTATCATGCAAAACGGCACGTCTTATCTTCGTCACGCTGACATCGACGATCGATATCATTTGACTGTTCGAAGCGATGAGGCATTTTTAATAGACCTTGAAAGTAAAAAGATGTACCCGTCTATCGTTGACGGGAAGTGGTATTTAATGGACACTAGTATATGTCATTCAGCAGCGGTATTTGGCGAGTTTAACCGAGTACAGCTAGTAGTTAGGAAATTACTTAATAATGCCACTCTGATGAATCCTGTGGAAGTCGAAATCTTAGTGCAGGGTGTAAATTGTCGATATCTTTTCGACAACAGTGTTAGCTCGTGGCTTAATTGTTCTAATAAAAGGCACATTATAACAAATTTTAGAACTACTACAGCAGGCGTAGCATTTTTTATAGAGTACAGTTGCATTGATGAATTGCAAATTGTACCTAAACAATTCGAAGTTAGATTAGGACAGACTAATGAGTATTGATACCTCAACATGGGATCCTGTATATAAGTACAAGTCGTATGATATGGAGAAGGCCGGAACTAATATGGTTTATACTCCTTTAGCAAATAAAGAAAATGATGTACTATGTATGCACTTTGATCACACAAATGCATACCAGACTACCGACCTAGCACAATGGTTACCTGAGCGACCAGACTATACTAAAGAATTAGTTGATTACGTTTTTTATCGAGAAGTAAAATACTTAATGCTATTTCAAGATAAGCTGTGGGCACCAAATATTGTCGAAATAGATTATAACACTAAGAAGATATTTATCGAATGGGGCGGCGAAACGCTTAACCATATCATTTATTCTGGAAGAAACATAGTCGACGTTCTACCAAACTGGGAAGAGCAGATGTTAAGAATATTACAGGATATTATAGATTCAGGATATTATAAAGTTAGTTTATACCCGCATTGTTATTTCATAAGTAACGGCGTTCTTAAGACGTTTGACTTTTATGCAACTGCGGGCAAAGAGTTTCCGTACATGTACCTTAAAGATATTAAGGGATTAATGGGTACAAACTCAGGACACCGATTTGACGAAGCAATTGACGAAGACAAACTAGACTTAGAAAAGTTCTGTAAGCGTTCAATTTCTACACATATAGAATGGCCAAACGAAGTGCTGTCTAATATGTATGATAAGATTTTTAAACCCACCTAGGATACTTAGCTAGGTTCTCCTCAAACTCGTCTACATTAATTTGCCATACTGTTTGGTCAGTATGGCGATAGTGAACGTTTTTTATCCTAGTTACTACTCCGATTTTTTCTAAAGTAGGAAAATAAATAGAATGTACTAGACGCTGACTCGCTGCGGTGTTGGCATTTGATGTTGCGTATAAGTTTTCTCGACCAGCCCATTCTATGCACTTAGGCAGAAGAAACTGGTCTGTGAGATTTTGATGCTCACCGCATAATCTCTTTGCGGTTGTTAGACCTTTTGCTTTCCTTGCTTCGCCAAATGTGCATACTCTTGTTAATATACGATAACTGTCTTGTCCCATAACGTCGTCAAAACTATGGGCAGCAACAGAACCAATTGCTTTACTGTCTTTATACAAAATCCACGCATTCCACTTACGTTCGTTAGCAAAACAATCGATCATAACTTTTTGACTAGCGTTGTTTACAAATCCCCTAGTATCAGCTTCTTTATAAAATTCAGCTAGATCAAGTTTGGAGGACCACTGAACTACTTCGTACACTGGTATATCTCCTGGGCAGCATCAATAAATTCATTAGGGTAGTTACTACGAAAACTGTCAAACGCTAGCTGCTGTATTTTAGTTAACGGTGTTTCTTCCTGCCAGTCTATGCCTAGTTTTTCTGAATATGCTATTAAATCTGTTCTACGGTTGTGGCTAATGTGGCTAATGAAGTCTTTGATGCGTACAACCTTCTCAGACGCTGCGTACACAAAAAAATAGTTAATGCTTTTCAGTTGCCCGTCTACGATAAAATAACTGTTTGGATGCATCGAAAACTTGTAAAATCCTAGGTCCTTGTGTGCCTGTACAATCTCTAGCATTTGGGATTCCCAATTAGGCAGTATCTTATCAAATGAGCATTCGTCTTGAGCTAAACTACGTTGCCATAAATCTGGACCGTCAATTTTAAGAAGGACCTTTCTTTCTTTGTGATCTATGCTAATTACTTCAGGAACTAGATGTGGGTACTCTTGCTGCATAATCGAAAGATACTTTACTTCTCTGTTCCATTTTTCATCCATTAAGCATTGGTCTATGACTTCGTTTTGGCCCTTATGATAGTCTGAATCGTTATGAAACCATTGACAAAAAATAGTATGATCTTTATTAATAAGACTAGTATATACGAGGTTGTTACGCCACGGCGGCTCGTTTAACTTTTGATTATAGTAGTATTCCATGATATTCCTCTATTACTATTAATTATCGTAAATACTAATAGACACTAGACGATATGGAAATTTATGACTTGTAGATACGTAACAAATTATGATCCTGGCTGGGGCTCAATAATAAACAAAATTTCGGAACTACCAGGTAAAGAAATTATACTTGACCGAACAGTTCTTACTGGATTAAAATACGAAAGATTATTTAATATGTGGGATGCAGCAGGGTATAATCAAGATTCTATAAAGTGGACTAACTATTACGCAACTGACTATGGCTACAATGTCGAAAAACAGTTTGAGAATATTATAGGCGTTACTCACATTAGATCGTGGATTAGTCGCGTTGATCCAGGTTACACTGCTCCGTGGCATTACGACATTGACTACAACGAAGAAGAATATCTTAAACTTGGAAAACTACGACGATTTGTTTGTTTTATAGGCGAACCAGCAGTTGGGCATATTAGCATAGTTGAGAACGAATGTTTCTACAACCAAGCAAACGGTAATATCTATGAATGGAACGATTACCGTGCTTGGCATGCAGGAGCTAATGTAGGGTTGGTTCCTAAGTATCAGTATAATTTTTTAGCTTATTCTTAATCTATAGTATAATACTTCTTGTTATATAGACTGACCTTCTCGGGCTTGTGCACAGTGCACTGAAAACTGTATCTGGGATTCATACTTATATTAGCCGTACCATGCATCATGTGCGGCTTGTCAAATTTAAAAATATCGCCTGCAATAAAATCAGTTAATAGTTTCCCACCTTTCCACGTAAATATCTGTCCAGGTTCGTAGTCGTGTAACGCAATCCAGTACCTCTCTGAATCTTTATAATACACTGTGTGAGGATCAAAATGCCAATGAGACAATTGACCAGGCATAGTTTTAATAAACCACCACTTCCAAACTTTTCCAGTCATGTCAATAAGTTCCGGCGCCTCAACTTTAAAGTCTAAAATATCTTTAGTCTTATTCTGAGTATACATATTTACGTAAAACTTTCGTTTGTCGAACCCAGCGCTACAGAAGTTTTTATAAAGTTCCTGCTGTTCAGGCAGCTCGCCGTTTTGATTTTGTGGTTGGTGCAGCGGCGAGATATCTCCGTCGGTGCTTAATATTCTTTCGATCCACCAGGGTTGAATCCATTCCTTGCAGTTTCCGATATATTTCATTTGTTATAGAAGCTCACTTGTAAAGATATGCGGGGGGTGTATCCAATGTTAACTGCGCCATGATAACAATAGTAGTCCTCCCATAAAAATAAATCGCCTGCTTTGTAATCAGTTAGCATAAAATCGTCGTGCGTTAGTATGTGCCCTTCAGCAAAGTCAGTTAGCATCATAGTATAACGCAAACACTCTTTTGCGTCGCGAACATGCGGATCAACATGCATAGGCTGCATATCTCCAGGATTATATTTAACAATCCACCAATGGTGACGATCAAACCTTCTAGGCACAACGCCGTCAAGTTTTAACCACTTGAGATCGTCGACGAACGACTGCATGCATTTTGTATTATCAGTGTACTGATGAAAGTAGTAGTCTAGCGCAGGATATCCTGCATCTTCGACTTGTTTGAGAGCAGCTTCAATTTCAGGACTACCCTGCCACTTGTCTGGCTGGTAAACGGGAGTAATTTCACCGTCTTCAGTAAGCAGTGTTTCTATTAGGCCGTCTGGCACTTTGTCTATAAAGTTTCCTACATACTTCAATTAGTAATTCTCCAAGTGCGATAAACCCAGCTTTGTTCTAAACTCTTGGGTGAACTTTCCGTCAATTCTTAGACCATAACTCTGTTCCATAATCATTTCGCCGCCGTGCCAGTCTTGGTCATTCCACCATGCGGCTTGTGCGTTTATGTATACCTTATTTTTCTTCTCAGGATCCCAAAGGTAAAACGCTTTCTTAGTGTTAGGACGTATGTGAATAAACTCGTTACGATGAGGGCTATATGTTTGATCCATTCCTTTATTGCCATCGAGGTCACGATGTTCAAAAGGATAACCTCCGTGCTCACATACAAAGAAAATTACTCTGCCCACATGTTCAAATATATTATTAGTGATCATACTTTCTACCCAATTAACTACGTTAGGAAAGTATTGTGCTTCTGGAGTAAGCTGACGAAGTGCAGTTCTGTCGTCCCACGAACCCTCTTCCCATAAGAAATAGTAAGTATAAGGATCGTATGCACCTAGTGCTAATTTGAGGTATCGAGTAAACTTATTACGTGTTTCGTGGTCTTTGATATTGCAGTACAGATCCCACCCTCCTTGCTTAATAGGGTTGTTGTCTGGTAGTGCAAGATATTCGTCTAGAGCCTGGAATATAGGTTTCCAGTGCCACTTATAACTTCCTTGGCTCTGGTCAAAGCCCGGCCTCATCCATGTACCTTCTTTGGCACAGTGCCTTGCTTCAGAGATCCCTCTGATTATCTCTGGTTGAAGATTTTCAAACGTTGACATATCAACGTGAGATTCAAGATTAAAATACGGAGTGTTGTTTATACCTTTTATCATTAATGCTATATCCTTTAATAATCTTATTTATATTAGTAAGGAGTAGCATTAATGAAACTTTGGTATTAGTTTAAGTCGACCCAATTAGTACCGTTATATCCCTGGAATGTTGTTCCGGTTAATACAATAGTTCCTGCTTCTGGAGTGATAACTGCGGCATCTCTGTCTGTAGCATCAACAAATACTCCGGTCTTAATTGCAGTAGGTACACTGAATATTCCGTTTCCGTTAAAGTTAAAGAAAGAAAGGCTGTTATTACCTCCAACTGCTAGTTGAGTGATTGCTTTAGGATTAACAGTGCTAGTATCTGCATCAGACGCTAGTGTACTAATTAAAGCGGTTATTGTTTTATTTGTGCCTGAGATAGTAGTATTAATTCGATAGCCACCAACGCCGGCTCCTGCAATCTGATCAACTGGAGCTACGATAGTACCTGCTGTACTATTAACTTCAACAAACGGAATGTACGTTCCTGATATTCCGTTAAATGATACTATTGCAGCCTGATCTGCAATAGTATTGTCTTTGCTAACTTCTAGGAAAGATGTCGAAACATCGCCTGTTACTAGACCTGTTAGCTCACTGTTGACACCGTCTACTAATAGAGAAGAGTCACTACCAAATACATTGCCTGTTACATCACCGTCAACATCTCCTGTTAGTGTACCTGTGAATTCACCGGTAGTAAAGTCTATCAGAGTATCACCAGCAGAAGTAGATGCAATTCCAGTATTACTGTTTATTAGCACTAGTCCATCATCGGAGTACAGTCCTCCGTAGAAGCTGCCGTAGTGTGTCTTAGTTGCAGAGTCAACAAGCGGTGAGTCATCATCTGCTGTCAGACCTATGTTATAGCTATTGCCTGGTACTAGTCCAGCAGCATTGAATGTGGTTGCAGTCCATCGGTTTGTATCTGAATCATATCCTAATAAATCGCCGTCGGTAACTGAGCCAAGATCTACATTAGATAATTGATTCAACCCTATTAAACTGTCCCCGTTAGAAGATATCCATTTAAGTGTACCTGCATCGTATACTAGTATATCACCTTCGGCAACTGCGCCTAGGTTGACGTCGGCCAGCTGAGATAGAGTCACAAACGAGCCACTCCACTGTTCTGCAGATTCGTTCCACATTAAAATTTGATTGTCAGCAAGGCTAGTTAGCTCAACATCAGCTAATTGTGCAAGTGGAAGCAGCGTACTACTCCAGAAGCCATTGCTATAACTTAGTACACCACCGTTTACAAATGACGCACTATCAACGTCAAAAAGTTGGTCTAGTCGAGATGAACCACCAGTGCCAGTAACTAGTGTACCGCCTTGAGTAGAGTCACTATCACCTATCCATAAAGCTTTTTCATCTGTGGTGTATATCAATTCGCCTTCTTCTGGCGTTATTGATAATCGTTGTGCTTCGGTGCCGCGTCGTAAACGTAGGGCCATTATAAAAACTCCTAAGATATGCTATACACGTATTTATGCAGAGTATAAGATATCTTAAGAGGACTTTACTTTCTCTTTTTGAGGAACTGTTTTGTGCGGGCTTTAATGTCTTTTATAACCTGTTCTGTATCTAATCTAAAATCAACTGATTCAATATATTCGTCGTATTCATCAAAAAAAGAATCAAGCGTTTTGTCAAGAGCTTCTAACGGACTATTTTCTTTATCTAATTCTATTTCCCATATTTTCCCGTCATCAAACGTTACTATAACACTGCTGATATATTCAATAGGAACTGCTTTTATTTCAACATCTTTAAATATTTCAGGCCAGTGTTCTATTACTTCTGGAGGTAGCTTATCATGCACGAGCTTTTGTTGCCTTTGGGGCTACTTTTTTCTTTGTTGGCACTAGCTCTTCAGCTTGTTCTCTTAGTCGCTTTGCTTCTTTGTACATTGCATTAGCCTGCGATCGATATTGAGTAGCTAGTTGCTCGTCTGTTAGTACAGCAGGGGCATCCAATGACATTGCGTCATTAGTTGGTGCCACGACATTATCTTTTCTATCTGCCTTAGAAGGATTTAACATTGCTAATTCTCTTAGCGTAACTCCGCGCTGCGATGCAATGAGATCGTTAAGCTCATCTAACATGATGTGGTCATTTGCAGTAGGTGTCATCTGCACGGTGTTAGTTGGTACTTTAACCATCTTACCTGTGTGATGAAACGATGCTAGCATATTCCGTCCATCTGGCAAAGGAGTGCGGGACATTACTGTTGCTAGATCTTCAGCTTGTTGTCCCGCTGCACTTTCTACTAACTTAATAAGGGCATCGTGTTCTTCGGCCATTAAGTTCTCAGTAGTAATTACGATACAGTTATGCTCATCGTCTGGTACTACCTTATAAGCAACTACTACTTTTCTTTTATTGTTGGCCATACGACCTACGTGTTTTAGCATATTATGCTCCTTGATCTTGCTGTGCTAATACTGCTTTTAAAAATGCTTCTAATTTGTTGTATGTTTGCCCAACTGCGGCCATCTCGCCGGGCTTGAATGCTCCCCGCTGGCAAGATATATCAATAATGCTTTTGATAGCTGATAGATCTTGTATTGTCAAGTCAGGACTTTTTTCAGCTTCTTTCTGTTCAACTTCTTGTGATACTGCCTGTTCGTCTTCGCTCAAAATAGTTCTCCTCATAATGTTATGTGCGTACTTTATTTATTTATATTTTAGATAAGGACATGCTAACATGAAATAACTTGCATCTTTTGATTCTTCAAACCCAACAGTTACAACTTGCACAATTTTGTTATCGTGATCAAGAACAACAGTACGTCCTACATAAAACTTGTGTTTTAAGTTTTTAGAGATCCATTCAGCAAGACTTCTTTCTAGGTTGTAAATCATAGGAACGTTAACGTACTCAAAGTGGGGCTCAGCGAACCCCACTTTGCGTAGTCCTAACACATCAAAAGGATTTGGATTAAGATTTTTAATCATAGTGCGCAGTTTGTCCAAACGGTGCCTGTAGTTCCTTGTTGCTATTAGAATGGATAACAAACACTGTGTCGCAGTAGTCTTCGTCGCCCCAACTGTTCCAGGCATACCCGTCTGTGAACATAATGAATTTCTTGGGCTCAATACCCTGTTCTTTCATATACTTCCAATTTGCCATAAAGTCAGTGCCACCGCCGCCTTTAATTTCGTAGCTAGTAAGGTCTTCGCCACCGTCTGCACTAAAGTCTGCTTCGCTATATACATCAGTGTCAAAGCACCAGACTTTTATCTTGTAGTCCATGTACTCGTCCATGATGCCTTTGATCTCGCTTAGGAAATCTCGTGCTTGACTTTCGCCAATTGACCCTGACATGTCAAGTGCTACGCAGATATCAATAGTTTCGTCGAAGTTCATGCCTGGCAATATAGCACCGGTCATTTGGCCTTTTCGACTTGGCCTGGCAAACGTAAAGTCATTTCGAATAGTGCTTTGAATCTGCTGACGAAGCAGCTCGCGCCAGTTCATCTTGGGCTCAGTAAGATCTTTAATCATGCGAGCTACACCAGCTGGCACATTGCCTGCTCCAGCTGCCTGTGCTGCGCTCAGCATGTTCTCTTTAATGTCGTCGCGAATCTGACGCAGGTCTTCTTCTGAGTATTTTGGACGCTTTTTGCTGACCTTGTTGCCATTTCCATCCTCACCTTCTTCGCCTTCGTCCCCGTCACCTTCGCCGTCACCTTTCTCCCAGTCAACGTGCTCGTCCAACATCTCGCCTAGTGCCTTTAGCTGATCCTCATCATACTTCTCAAAAAGATCATCGTACACTTCTTCTGAAGTCCAGCCTTCGTATTTAAAGTCCTGGTAGCAGTCCACAATCTTAGGCATCTCGCCGATGCGGTCTCGTACCAAGGTGTTGTTTACAATGTAGTCAGCAGCAATGTTATACAACTGATGCTCACGCTGCTCACGTCGGGTAAGGTGACCAAAGACGCAGTGTAAGATTTCGTGTGCAAGAACAAACTCAATTTCTTTGTTTGACATTGCGTTAAAGAATTGCGTGTTGAAGTACAGGTTTTTACCGTCGACTGCGGCAGTAGGAAGCCAATCGTCAGCAGCAAGAATACGCAAACGTGTTGCCATATTGCCAAAGAATGGGTGACGCAGTAACAATCCGACCCGCGCCACAATAATGCGCTCAAATACTTCGTACCGCATATCTTTAAGTTGCTCGTCAGTAATGTCCGGGTTAGGGGTCCACTTTGACTTGCCCATGCTGTTGTCTGCTTTCTTGCTCATAATAACCTCTTTATCTAATTTGTTTATGTAGTATAGCACTTGTTTGCTACGCTGTCAACGCCAAAAGCACATTCCTCGACCGTCGTTTACTTTTTCTTTTTCTACGAACTGCAATGTTTTCTTTTCAAAGTTAAGTTTAAGTGTAAACCTATGACCGATACCATAGCTGCCTTTGCAGCCGCCGTCGGCCTCGATGAATACTTTACTAGTGTCAAAAGTAGTTATCTCGTCTTCGTTAACGTCATACAGTCGTTTGACGTTCATTTTAGACTTCGAGACACTAAACGAGGTTTCGTTAAAGTTGTATTTGGTCGAGAGGTGTTTGGCGAAGCGGTTTCTGTAGTACACGTGGACAGTATTATCACTGTAGTCAGTCCGCTCTTGCACATCACCATACGGGTTGTAGGTTTCGTCTTTGGTACAAGTGAACGAACCCATGTAGGTGTATACTTGTTCGTGTGCACCAACAAACGGAACGCCAATCTCTATAGCTGTACTGGTAGCAGTCTTGGGTGCGTTGTTAATCGTAAACGTCTCTTTAAACTTTTGGAACGACCCTGCTGTAGGAACAAAGTAATAGTTGCTGCCAGCAAATCGGAACGACATAGGAGCATTAAACTTTCCGTTAGCGATTCCGTCGGCCATAACACTTTCGATTAGTCCGTCTACTCGAAAGTCGAACTCAAAGTAGCAATCTTTCTCTTTACAGTAAACAACCGCTTGAGGAACCTTTGCGCTTTGTCCTCGACTGTCGATAGAATTAATTACCTCACACGCTGTGAACAGATTGGGCATAGTTATAAACCCACAATCGTATGTATTGCCGTAATAGCTTTCGGCCCACGATACAGCCGGACCGCTATCGTGATGTTCAAGTTTGGGCCACGATGTGTACTTGGGCTTGTTGTTGTGAAGATCAGCATTGCCGTTCTTGGGCATGCGATAGTAGAAAACGACGTTATTACAGTTCTTTGTCATACAATCACCTTTCAAAAAAAATAGCGCAGGTCTTACGCTGCGCTAATCTTGTGTCTATACGCCTTGAGCAGCTTTGATGTACTTACCGTAACGTTCATGGAACTCATCAAAACAAGCAACAGCGTCTGGATCAATTGGCAAGCTGTATTGTGTTAGCGCCAACTTAATACCCATAACAACCAACTCGGTATCAAAGTTGTCCATTGAAAACCGCAGGAAGTTATTGACTTTGTTATCGAACTTTTTATCGTTCTTGTCGCATGCTTCCTTGAGCTCGTAGCACATTGCAACAGTCAAAGAGTACATTGCGCTGATTTCGCGTGTCTCCATTTCTTTGACCTTGCCTGCTAAGATGTCAGTTGGGTTAGGCATGCTAGCCGAAACGCGTCGATGTGCCATAAACTTTACAGCTAGACCTTCGCCAATTGACCCACTGACCAAGTCAGTAGTAGTAGCATCATCGATGTCGTCTTCAATTAGCTCGCTTACAAAAGTCCAACTACGCGGAGTAGCAAATGAACGACTTGGTGACTTAGGGTCGAAGTCGTAAAGGTCTTTCTTAGCAAACGTAACGTAGCCTACAACGTCTCTGTGGATCTTGTTGTCTACAGCCCATTGAAACCAATCGTTAAAGTCGACTTTCATTTCCAAGTGAACAAATCGGTTGGCCAACGGTGCCGGCATACGATAGGTTACACCTTTATCGCTTTCTCGGTTACCAGCAGCAACAATCATTACGTTATCTGGTAGCTCGTAAGTACCTACCTTACGGTTAAGAATCAGCTGATAGGCAGCCGCTTGTACTGCTGGAGCGGCACTGTTCATCTCGTCCAGGAACAGGATGATGTTTTCGTACTTTGCTCCCATTGCTTGGTCTGGCAATTCGCTAGGTGCACCCCATACCATTTTCTTCTGCTCAGGATCGTAATACGGAATGCCTTTAATGTCAGTTGGATCCCAAAGGCTTAGACGAATGTCAATAACCTTTGCGTTGATCTGACCAGCAATCTGCTCTACAATTTCACTTTTGCCAATGCCCGGGGGGCCCCACAAAAATATAGGACGCTTTTTGCGGATAGCGTGTAGAATGCTGCGTTTTGCGCCGTTAGGACTAACTGTACGTGCTTGTGTTTCTGCTTGGGCCACGGTGTAATACCTTTGTCGTTTATAGTTTGTTTAGTTTCGTTCGCGTTTTGTTTAACGCACTTAAACATGATAGCATCTTTAGCAACAATGTCAACTATTTTTTTAAAATTATTTTTCTTTTTTTGACTGACTCATAGCCTTTATCATTCCGTACTTGCGTATGTCGCCCGAAAATAGAGTAAGCTCTACTGCCTTCCGTTCGTTCGTGACTATAACTCCTTTGCTGGTGAGATAGTACGGACACTCGATAAAGTGATCTAGGAAGATTATTATTTGAGTAGTAGTGGCCATTCCGGGTGGGTAGGGTATATTGTATGTGCGTAACCCAATCTCTGTCAACACGTCCATGCCTTGCTCAGTTAGTCTCAGTCCGCCTATCTCTTTAACTCGTGTGTTCTGCCACCACAGAGACAGATGTTGCTTAACACTTAGCTCGTTTGTACTCTGGTCCAGGGCAGCTAAAAACATTTTAGTGTATAGTTCTTTCCAGTTCATGGACATACTTTCTCACCTGACTCTAGTTTGTGCACAGAAAAGTCGCAACACTTAAATAAGTCGTTTAGTTTTTTTGCAAGATTAATGGCGTGCCCTGGATTTGAAAAGCTAGTCTTTTTGTATTTTGGTCCAGGGTAGTTCGTAAGGGCGTTTGAGCTTTTTAAATTAAAGGGCCGGTCCTGATAAAACACGGCCCAAATTGCTTCTGCTTCGAGTACTTGCTCTGATCGGTATGTCTTGTTGTTTATATTTTCGAGTATGACTGTTGGTTTAGGTCGTGACATATACGTGGTTCCTTATTAACTACGTATATATTTAGCGTATTAGTGATATCTGTGCAGTTTACTTCCAGCTGGTTCCGCCGTCCACTTGTACTTGTAATACAGCACTGTCGTTGCTTTTACTTTCTGTGATTAGCTTCTCAAGGTCGCCATTAAGCCTCGCCATTACTGCTCCTAGTGTAAACGCAAGATTCTTTGCTTGGATTATATCCATCTTTACTTCTTTTGCTCGGCTATTATCAGCAGATTTAACCTGCTGCATAAACTGCTGTATAGGCATAGTATTTAACGGCTCAATTGACTGCACGGATTAGCTCCTGCCTCATTTCGAACTCTGTCTTAAAGGGGCCTTTTGTTTCGTACTGTTCGACAGTACTAAGTTTAGGGCAAAAACTTCTAACCCAGCCTTTATTGAACTTTATAATATGATACCCTGCACAATACATACTTTTAGACTTTTCGCTTTTTGTAAATAAAGGCAAGTGACGCTTAACGTCATAGATACGGTTAAACGGCGCAACGCTAGTAGGATATCCGTATGCTTCGAGTGTTACATCATTAGTATTATCTACTGAACTAGATTTGTCACTCCACGTAATGTTGAAACCAAATTTCTTTTTAATTTGTTGAGTATTGTCAAAGTAACATGTTTCTGCTTTGTTACTAAACATATAGCGATCATCGTTTAAGCTCAGTGTACCAATTCGGTCTCCGTCTTCTTCGACAATCCAAAACTTATCTTTAATAATCATTTTAACTTTTGTTGCCATTAATCTACGTACTCCTCGTCTGCTTCTGCTTCTTCGTCCTCTATATAGAAAATATCACCGTGTAGCCCACAGACTATTTGATTGTTCTTTCCTACTACTACATAATGCCCAGGCATATTTTTAACCTCAGACAATATAGTGCATATCTTCCACTTCTCTTTTCCGTTGAATCCTAGCGTCGCAAAGTAGTTCTTTTGATATTGCGCCTCGTAATCATCGACATTAAGAAAAACCGATACAGCAATTCCATTAGCTGCTGCTTCTACAAGCTCTAATTGATCTTCGAACGGCAATAGTTTCATTTTGTATACCTTGCATTTAGTGCATTTGCATAGGACTGTGCTTGATCTGCAATTCGCTGCATATCCCACTTGGCACAGAACTTCATTAGTCGCATGCCCACTTGTGTAACTTGTTTAGTTTCAATATTATCAATGGTCTCGTTAATCATAGCACGTATGTCTTGTGGCTGTGCAGTTAGGTCGCACAGTATTACATTACGATGATAGTCATCAAGTACCCTGTGCTCGTTACCGTCATGATCAGACCAACGTTGCAACATCATGTTATTCCAACTGAATCCTTTTGCATGCTTATCGTTAAATGCTTCCAACAAGCCCACTCGATTCTTGGTGCTTTTTTTAGGCACGCCTGGATACGCTGAAAATACATTGTCGCTAGTATCACCCCTCATGCACTTTTCAAACAATTGCCACTCTGGGTGCGGAGCGGGTTTAGGTTCTTTGGTTGCCTTTTCAATTATTTCCTTACCCTTATCGTCAAAGTAACCTTTGTGTGTAATGGTTATATTAGCTACACCATTATATTGCGTCACGTTAGGAGCAATTAGCTGAGCAAAGTCACCGTCTGTGCTGATAATAACGTGCGAGTCGTCTGGGTGCAGTTGAATAAAGCCACCTATGAGGTCATCTGCTTCGAGATTAGGATGACGAATAACAGTGCAGTTAGTTTTTTCTTTAACAAAGTTAGTAAACTCTTCATAGATTTCCCAAAATGCAGTATCTTCGTCTTCCTCTTGTGCGGTCATTGCTGATCGAACTGCTGCTCTATTACGCTTGTAAGGAGCATAAAAGTCCTTGCGCCAACTGCGTCCTTCGAGACAGAAGATGACGTGGTCTGCGTTAAAGTCAGTCCAGGCTTTCTTTATACAGTTTAGGGTAATGTGCAGAGCCATACCAACTTTAGTGTCGATGTCACCGCGTACGACGTGACGTGCTCGAAAAAACAAATTTGACGTGTCAATTAGTATGTAAGTTTTATTCATGAAAAAGATCCAGTTAATGTTTCATTTAAAGTATATTGTAGCATATAGGTTACTGGATGTCAACTCCATTTCATAATTAGCAGAGTACGGTGTTTTTCTTGTTCAAACCATATGTGCTCTTCGAATTCTCCTGTAATCTTGTATAAGTCTGGCTCAAACGTTTTCTCAACCCATTCAAATAAATCGCGGCGCCGCGAAATAGATAGCAGTCTAGAATCTACACCAAAAGTAAATTTATTATCCTCTCCCTCTAACAGAGGCATTCTATTATCAGGCAGGCCTGGAAGAGGATCAAGCAATGTCCATGTACCTATTGAGTACCCGCGTGGGTTCAATTTCGTACTTGGCTTTAGTGAATTTACTTCCATGATCAGTCCTTCTTGGTGTTGTCAAGCTCGTCGTTCTTAAGCCAAGGAAAGTCGTTTACAAAAAGTTCAGGGCGAGTTAATACAAACCACCACAGCCTGATATGGTTAATTCTATTACTCTTATCCATTGGCAGACTTTTAGAGCGAGCAAATTGTACTAATGTTAGCAGACCAATTGCAGTAGCAAAGATGCCAGCGATTACTATAAGTGCTAGCAAGACCTTTAATAAGAATAGTAAAATGAATGTCATGACACCTCCGACTTGTTATTACTAATTGGCTCCACGTTGATATAACCGTATCCTCTGTCGGTGGCCAACCCGTCTTCTTGTAGCATGTTAAAGATAATATCACGGAACCATCGATCTACTATTTCTTCTTCTGGATCAGCTTCGAGCCCGTATCCTTCTGCTCTTAATCGTATAATAAAAAACTCATTCCAATCAAGTTCAAAAAACCCGTTTCTGATATTGTCTTTATTTACGTGGGTGTCAAGTACTTGAACCCACTCTTCGCCTTTTTGGGTTGCTTGGGCTTTTGGGTCTAGCGCATTAAATACAGCTTCTTTATCAAGTCTTTCTTTTTCGGCTGCTGCTTCCTTGGCTGCCTCTTCACGAGCTTGTTTTCTCTCAAACTCTTCGGCTGCCGCTCGGGTAACATCTTCCATTACCTTTTCAAGCCGAGCCTCGACAATCGCTCTTTCTCTTTCAATTTTTTCAAGTCCTGTAATCTTTTTCCAAAAACTCATCTGTTTCTCCTATGTAGTACTACGTGCCCCACTTATTACCATACAATTGAATTTGTAGCCTCGGTGAGAACCTCCATCCCTGCTTTATAGCAATATCAGCTACTCGCTGTTCGTTCATTTCGTATTCTTCACTGCGGCCGCCCAACGGCATCAAATATACAGGACACGCTACTCCTGTTGATTGATACTCACCAACTGCTGTGTGTACTTCTTCAACATCAACTTCGTCTGCTACAACAAACTTGAGGTATATGTCGCTGTTAGGAAGTTCTTGAGTATAGCTTGCAACTATTTCAGGCTTTATCGCAGCTTTCCACGCCTCACCGGATACTGTTAGTTTAGGTGAGCAACTCCACATCAACTTCACCTCGGGCCTGCTCAACAATGCGGCAACTAATTCCGGTGACAATGGCTGGGTGCCATTGGTTTCAATAGTTATGTTTTTAAGATCATGCATTCCGGGGTGTTCTAGCAGTTTAGGCCAAAACTTCTGCCATAGCATTGGTTCACCTCCGGTAAGTATTAAGTGGATGTCTTGACCGTTGTCCATGGTCCATTTGCCTTGTGGGGTAACACTAAGTAAGTGTTTGACCACACTATCAACTTCTCCATCTTTCATGTATTTCTTAAATTCAGGGTAGATACTAGCGTATGTATCACAGCCTGTATGAATTATAGGCAAGTCCTCAAACTTGTCGATGTCATTAAGTCTGTCACTTGTGATAAGTTCCTTAACTTCAGGATTGTGTTTAGCTTTAGGAGTCCCCCGTTCCAGGCCGAAATTTTCACAGCGAAAATTACAACCAAAGGTTCTCAAAAATACGCTAGGAACGCCTACAAATAAACCTTCACCTTGCAAACTGGAGAAAACTTCTGAGTACCTCAATTTCATATTAGTAAACTCCCTTACCACCCGACGACTGTTGTAGTTTAATGTTATCAAAAAATTCTTTCTTTGTACTTGGGTCAGATTTAAATGCTCCTCTCAGCACAGTAGTTTGGGTTAACGAGCTAGTAGCCATAATTCCCCTATTAGTACAGCATCCGTGTTCGGCGCCTACGTGCACAGCCACATCCAATGATTCAGTTGCTTTTTGTATTTCCTCAGCAATGTTGTTAGCCAATTGCTCCTGTAGAGTGCCGCGCCTTGAACACCATTGAGCAATGCGAGTGTACTTACTGAGACCGATTACTTTCTTACCTGGGATAATTCCAATGTAGGCAACACCAGTTACGGGCTGGTGATGATGCGAACACATACTACGCAGCTCTGAACGCACTACTAACATGCCAGTATAAGCTTCGATGCCTTCGTTTGGGAATGCAGTTGCCTTTGGGGCAGGGTTATAGCGGCCGCTCATTACTTCGTTGATGTACATTTTAGCAAGACGTCGACCAGTGTCCATTGAATTTGGATCAGTGTATCGGTCAATTACTAAACTGTCAAGAACGCTTGTAAACTGATCTGCTAGTTCTAGAATTAGTTCTTCCTTCTCACCATCGAGAATGTATTCTGAAATGTTATCACCTGCCCAGTACCGGGCACCAGCGTTATTCAACCGTTGCTTAATTACTTCCGAAATTGTTTGTGTCATTATTTCTCCGAGTTATGAAAGGACGAGGATGTCCTTATTCTGACTTAATACATTGTACCACGTATTTAGATTTTTGTCAATGTCTGTGATTATTTGTGGCCAAGCGTAAAAGTCATTCTCCCCAAGGAGCAAAACGAGTCGACTCCCAAGGAAAAGTGATAGAAGCTTGTATTCATAATTGATAGCTCTCAGTTAGTACATTATATTTGAATTTTAATAGGTCGTCAACGAAAGGATAAATAAAGTGTAATCCACGGTACAGCAATACCTGACTACTCTATTATTAAAGGACAACAACAGCATGATTATTTATTCTATATACCTTATTACGAACAACATTAACGGCAAGCAATACGTAGGCTTTACATCACACCATCCAAAAAATAGATTCCAAAGGCATTGTCAATCTGCAAACAATGGCAGCAAAACAGTATTCCATAAAGCTATGCGTAAGTATTCCTCAAAGAAATTTTCTGTTCAATGTCTATACCAAACTCTTGATAAAGATCATGCGTTGACGGAAATGGAGGAGCATTTTATTAAAGAATATAATACTCACTTCATTCACGGAACTGGCTACAACATGAACTATGGCGGCGTAGGTGGCGACAATTCATCTAGCCCAAATTTTAAGGAATACATCGCAAATAGGAATTATTATGGAGAGAATAATCCTTGCTACGGCCTAAAGCATGCCTATAAGCCTCGCTGGTCTAGAAGAGGCAAGTTACCGTTAAATTTCGAATCTTGGTCTACTGCTGCAAAGGGTAAAAGCTATTATCACAATACTATGTTACAAACAGAAAAAAGATTCCTCCCTTCTGAGATTCCTCAGGGATGGGAGAAAGGGCGTCTTAAGATTGCATGTTCTTGCGGTAAGGATGTAGACATCTCTAATCTGAAGAAGTACCACGCCTCTTGTCAGAAACTCTAGCTAATAACGAGTCTCTCTCCCAAGGAAAAGATAGCCATTGGTCTTTTTCTTTTTTATCTATTGCGGCCCAGAAGTATTGTACGTCACGAAAGTCGCCACTAGTATTTTCTGTCATAGCAGCAAACCGCACGTTTTTGGTCCAAACAGAATCCCAAGCGTATTGTTCGGACGGCAAGCATCCGCTCTGCCAGTCCTCCTTAATCCAGCTGAAGGTAGCACCTGTGTCATTAATATCGTCTACAATAAGGATATTCTTACGCTTGCTAATATCCCAACGGCAGCTAGGCGCTGGTTGATCCAGTTCGTTTGACACATAGCCGAACGCATCTTCAGCCATCCATAAATTGCTCTCAGGTCCCATATCAGTAGTGTCGCGCAGTCTAACATCTAGTGTGTGCATAGGAACATCAATTAAGTGACTGAGCATAGTTGCAATGGGTAACCCGCCTCTAGTAATTCCAGCAATGTAATCAGGGCGCCATTTGTCTTTGTACATTTGTAGTGCAATGGCAGTAACCGCAGTTTCAACATCTTGCCACGTGTAATACTTTTTAGTTGTCATTTTCTACTAGTGCTCTAATTGTGTTGTAGTTTTCCTTTGCTTTTTTCAGCGCAGGGTATTTGTTCATTAGTTTCTTTTCTGTTTCCTCCTCCAGCATCTTATCTTTTGCCCAACGCAGAGCGTTAATATCGTCATCTCGTAAGCTTACGTCTGCTACATTACTAAACAGTGTAGTCCAGCATCCGCTTGCAAATACCTGGAACATGTGGTTGCTATATCTTACATCTCCGGGCACTGCTCGAGGGTCATCTGGACCGCAGTTAACATAAGGACCGCTATTACTAGCACCAGCGACTATTAACGACCCGTTGGACGAATGTATATCATCTAGCATCTTGCTTTCCTTTCCAGTCCTGCTCTACTAGCACATACGCAGTTCTAAAATTCTCGTATGCTCGCTCAAGTCCCGGATACTGGTCACACATCAGTTGTACTTGATCAAACGCCGGAAACGCTGTTTTGAACGGTATTTGGTTGTACCTGCTCGGGAAAAAGAAATCATCATTGGTATTAAAAAGACTGCCGTTTACTGAGACTGCACTGATGCTATTTACACTCCAGTTAGCAGGGTTAATCCAATTGATGTTGCTTGCAATAGTGCCAGTCTCGTCATTCGTAACCAACGAAGTTTCACCTTGCTTTAATAATGTCATACATTGTGTCTCCGCTAAAGAATTCTTTCGCTAGCACTTCTTTTTGTTTAGCCAGTGCCGGAAGGTATCTGTCGTAATTTTCCATGTACACTTTGATTCTAGCTTTTATTTCTTGTTTATTTTCGCAGTATGCTGCAAAGTTCTCAGTCCATCTGCTAGGGTACTTAAATACATCACTGCCCATTTCGCTGTAGCTTAGTCTGTTAGGCACCATTGGAATTGCTCCCACACACACGCCTTCATACCAGCTGATGCCCAGTGTTTCTTGCAGGTTTGCACTAAACACTAGTTTTGCTCTAGCTAGCAGCGCATGGTACTCATCCTTGGTTAGCTCAGTGTCTTGGCAAACTACAAATTCGTACTCTGGCATTTCCTTTGCTAGATCACGGAATATCTCCACTTGCTTTTCTGGCGCAACACGATGAGGGAAAAGGATTAAGTTTTCTTTTTCTTGTCCTGCAAACTTGCTCAAGTTTTCTTGTAAATATTCCATCGGCCAGCCGGTACGCACTATTTTACCTGACTTAACTAACTCTGCGCCGACACAGTCTTTCATACTGCGGATGACAAAGGCACTCAAGTACATATCAATATGGAAGTCAGTAGCAAAGAAGTTATGATCATAACAGTGAAACATTGACTGTTCGGCATATCTTACCCATGGCTTATTACCTATAAGTCTGCCCAAGAAGTCATTTTTATCGTAACTTCCTGCGTGCCAAAGTCCGCCTATTTTAATATCTACGCTCAATAGTTCTGCCATGTAGCGCAATTGTATTACGGTAGGATTCCATGCATCAGTATACAAGAAGTAATCGCCGTTGTTTATCTCGCCTTTGCAGAATAGTTCACCAATCTGTTCTAACTGTTTACTCTTGTAAACATTGGTTCCGCCAAAGTTAAGGAACGCCCCAGGCGTTGTAGCCTGAGGAGTTTCTCCACCTGAGATAACGACAATATCTTCCATTGTAGCTTGACGCAGTTGCGCAGGTAAGTGTTGCTTCCACTCACCAGTGTATCGTGTTGATACACTTTCAACGTCTACAATGTAAATAGTCATTAGCCTCTCCGAAAGTTTCCGCGGGCTTTTGCTCGCAACCACCCTTGATATTTTTGATATGCCTGCCATACTGGCGACTGTCCCCGGTACAAATCAGCTTCGTTATAGACTTTGCCCTCTAGTCGGCAAAAGTCGCGGTATGCATCCAAGTCGTTAAAGATCTTGTTTACTGTAGGGTTTTTAATAGCCATTATATTGTATTCCTTAGTAATTGTAATTAAGGCCGAAGCCTTGTTGGGTTAGTGTTTATTAATTACGGCAAATATTCAATAATGCCGTCGGACTCGCCGTCTTCTGAGACTACGATTTCATAGTACCGTTCACCGTATAAGGGTAAGAGGTGCTTTTCTAGTATATCATCAGCAATCATCTCACAAGATTTGTGGTCTTGATTTCCTGCTTTTATAAAATCTTGTAATGCCCATTTAACTAAGAAAAATTCTAGTTCTCTGTCTAAATGGTCTACTGAAAGTTTTACTTCTACGTAAAATAAATGCCGGTGCTCATGTTCAAGAAACTGTATTCTGGGGTCGATTTGACCTGCATTTGGATACTTATGAAATCCTTCAAAGCTAGTACGCACTTTAATAAATGTACGCTTACTGGCTATCATTGCGGCACTCCGATTGCTGCACTGCCCCGTGTCATTTGGCATTCCAGTATTTCTACGCTCTCGCCTCGCATTTCGATACCAGATGCAATTGCTTCCATCTTTTTATCTAAATCCGCAAGAGCGTCATGATCAGCAGCTAGCTCGCCCGGCAAGGCTGGCCTAACAGTTGCATGGATATTGTAATCAGCTAGCACTTTTTTAATTAAAGCACTAATAGTGCTCTTACCACTATTTGCTGTGCCTGATACGTATATTTCTAACATTGCTTTTACCTCTTAGTTTGTATACTGTAAGTATACGATTACTTTACGATTTTGTCAAGTGTATATTCATTCCAATTTGTAAATCTGTCACGACTCATTAGGTCATGCAGGTTATGACACCATACACCAGGGTTAGTAGCTTTGAAGTCACGGTCGTCAAGTTTGACCATTGTGTTGTAATTCCACTGCTTAATATAAGGCATGGGAATTCTTATTTGCGGAATAAAGTTATTGTATTCTACTAGCTCGCTTTCGAGAAAGTCTTCAGCAAGTGTAACGTCAATATCCAAGCTACACAGGAAGTCCTGTTTAAGAAAAGTTTTGATCATCTCATCCCATTCGAACCAGTCATCATTACTGTTTATTTTAAAACTATGATTGGCTCCAAAGAAGATGTGTGTACACTCTTCCTCGTCTGCGATTGCTCGTATCTCGTTTACGTCCTGTAGTCCAGTAACAAACAGAGTACGCATTCCGAACGCTGGAGTCTTTTCGACCTCTATGCCCACAAAGAACACTACACCCTCTGCTGTTTGTCCTTCATAATCACGCTTCATGTTGTACCTTTAGTTTTTATTAAGTCGGTGGATTTTGTCTTTGTACCATAGTTTGATGGTTTTTAAAACGATTAATTTCGTAGTTCGAAGCATACTCAGTATAGCGCCGTTTAACTAGCGTGTCAACCTTGTTGTGTTGAAATTTAAGTTCTTCTAGTCGATTTACTTCTTTACTCGGGTTGTTCATCTTCTAAAATCTCCAAGTTCTGTTCTGCATCTTCTGCAAGATCATCATCTTTTTGTGACGAAGATTCAAACAAGTTATCAAAATAAGTACTGGCGTTTACTGTTTTTTTACCTACTGCTCCTCGGGTGCCAGGAATTGACATCCAAAAACGGCTGTGGTCGTTTACTATATCCAGAGCAGCTTCTCGCGTTGTCTGTGCAAATATCTTGTCCACTACATCACGAAAGAATATTTGATCAAACTGTTCTTCAACTAGCATCTTAGGTACAATACCGTTGTCGTACTGTCTGTTTGCTTCTTGTACAGCGTTGATGTGACTCCACACGTTGTGACCCATTTGAATAGCGTAACTAAATGAATCCCAGCTAGTCTTTCCTTCTTTACCGATCTTATTTAGATCACCCGGCGCATAGATACACACATCTGATACTTTTAGTTCTTTTGTAAGAGGACTGTCTGTAAAGTTCTTAAAGACGCCATCAGTTAGCACAGTGTCACGAAATAGTCGACTGTCAGTAGAATACTTCTTGTTGTCTATGCTGGGCTGCATCCTGTAGACCCATTTCTTGCGATCAGGTGTTTCGGTATGAATATAAATTTGTCCGTTTGCTGTAGCAAGGAACGGTGACGCACAGTCAAAAGTAACCATGAAGTTCGGGTTATGATACTTGCGAACCGCACGTTGTATATCGGTTAACAAAGTAGCCCACTCTAGCTTGCTTGTTCCCAGGAAGTGCATTACGTCATGTATGCCTTGCTCTAATAAGCCGTCAAATCGCAGTGCTACAAGCCGTTTAAGCACGAGATGAACGTCACACATGTTTTGCCCACCCATACTCCATCCATTGAAATGGCGGTCTGGATAGATAGTTGGATCGCAGTAGTCTTTCATCTGCTGATACCAGTCTTCGGCGTCTGCATGATTTTCACCTTGTAATACGTTGAGAAACTTGCATGCTCCGGTTCTGTGCTTCATCCAATAGTCGTTATTAATACGAGTTGCTGCTACTGCTTCACTGTAAGTGCTTATTCCCGTTGCTTTGGCGCCTTCTGGGCTACGTGCTACCCATGCAGGGATGTCAAGGATCATGCCATAGTCCATGTACGCATCCATCCAGCGCAGAACTCCATCGCGCTTCTTCTGCGCTTTAGGACAGTTTGGATCTTTCCAGTCACCTTCCCAAACACCCTTCCCGATTTGAAATCCACCGGAATCCGCCAACATCCATGTGTTCTCACGATCACGGTTGCGTATCATGTCTTCTTTAGGTGAGTGCTTGTTAATATCAAGCTCAGCGTGACCAGCAGAATACAAACTCCATTTGTACTGGAACTGGCCTTCTTTATGGTTTAGGTAATTTAGACTTTCAACTCCGTGATTAAAGTTACTGGGAATGCGTGATGTTAACACATATTCACCGTACCGTTGCTTACCTACGTAGGTGGCATAAAAACCACTAAGTGCTGGCAGGAAAAATGCGTAATCTTTTTGTTCTGCTGTTAGGTTTTTATTCATTACTTTCCTTTAGTATTCAGTAAGTCGTCAAAGTTTCCGTACACTGTACTGTTTGTCGGAATTTTATACTTTGCTGTACCCACGTTACTGCCAACAGGTAGGTTACCGACGTCCCAGCGGCCAATGCCGTTAAAGTATTGCCCGTCGTTATAGTCTTTATACCTTGCTGCTTGATTGATAGTTATAACTTCTTTTTCAAGAGTAGATATACGACTGAGAATACTAGCTAACGGTCCAGGACCTGCAGATATTTCCTCAGCCTCGACAATGCTTGCTACTAGCATAAAGTTACGCAGTGCTTTTTTGACACTGCGGTTATTTGACGCTAACGCAGCGTCAAATAATCTTGCAAGTTCGTAAAGGTCTACTTCGTTGTCTTCGTTCATATTGACCTCGCTTTATTTAGACTGAGCTGGCAAAATGTAATCGTACTTGGCCATGCCGCTGTCAACTGAAATCATCATAGCACCCTGGTCTGAAATGCACATAGTCAGCTCACCGTCCAGATTTAGGATGCTTTGAATCTGTGCAACAGGCCAGCTCCAGGTGTGTTTAAGTGTACCTTCCACTCCGTGCTGAAAAACAAACTCGCCAGCGTGAGTACTTGCATCACCGAAGCTAAACACTAGGTTACCGCCTTTGGTTTTTACATTAAAGATAATTTCTTCTGAATGTGCTGCACTCATTAGCTTCATTCGAGCAATAGAAGCCATAGTAGGTTCTATTTGAATGTTCCAAGCTGCTCCTTTGAACTTTACAGTCTTAAGTCTTTCCTCAACTACGTTTTGCGAAATAAAGCGATAGTCGTTTTCAAAGTCACCGGCAGCATTCTCAAAGTGTACATAGGTCGGAATATCAACGCCGTCCTTTTGCTTGGATACTACTTCAATCTTAGCATCGTTCTTGTACTCGGGATTCTTTAGGTGGAGGCTTAGCTTGTCCAAGTTAGTCATACCAAAGGTACCGTGAAACTGTGGTACCGGAGTGTGGGTAGTTGCACTCATTATTACACTTCGATCTTCGGCCATTGAATCAATCTGAGTGTTTTCGTCGTTGGTTATCTTAATAATTGTCAGGAAGCCCAATGCGTGGGTGTGAGCTACTACGTCTTGCAAAATATCCTTCATTTTTAATCCTTTTAGTTTAATTATACTTCGTACAGTATATGATATAACCTGTTGATTGTCAACAAGTTTATTTAGGTTTAGCTTCCAAAGTCAAAAAGACTATTGAACGTAGTTGTTTGTTTTGTGCTTTCTAAGTCGTAATCAAGTACTCCTATAAGATTGCCTAGCTTATTATCGATAATAGTTCCTGCCATTGCACCATCGTCAAACGGCAACTCTTTAAACCATTCCGGCAAACGTAACTCATCAGTTGGATATGCAATGCTAGTATATCCCAATGGATTAGGTTTTAGTTTGCAAACAATGCATTTCATTCCATCAGTTGCTTCTTGTGAATATTGGTCTCCGTGCATGCGTCTAAGGGCGTTCCAATTTATTGCTGCTCTTACGTGGCCTGGCATGTTGGCCTTGCCCTGCTTTTCTTCAAGACGTTGATAATGTCCTAGATTGTTTACACGTTTGGGAGTGCCTTTTTCCCAAGCAGGTCTATCTATAAATTCTTTTCTAAATACAGTAATTCGATCTAGTACTATTTCTCGATCAACATTTGTCAAAACCATATACAGTATTTCTTTCAAAAAGTCCTGCATATACACTGGAGTGTCGCTGCGTCGTAAGTCTAGCCCCATTGCCTTGACTTTACCTTCCGCCCCATCTACATCTTTGCGCTTTCCTTCGTCGTCGTATACTAGTGTAGCGTATCGCTTTTTAGTAATAAATAATCCCGAGCTAGCAACAATCTCTCTGCCTGCTTTGATAACTTCTGCTCTAGACTTAGCACAATGAAATGCTTTTGCTGCAAAGTCTACAAACGTAGTGTCTACTTGTGCACTAACTTGGTCATATAGAGAAACTACACTGTCCTTATCCCAAGGGATACTACCTTCCTTGATGTCTTTTTTCAGCGTAGGATACGCACTGAAGTAGACTGAGTCAGTGTTGTGTACTAGTATGTCGTTAGCAAAAAAGAACGGATCTTGTTGAACCATTGACACATCGTACACATAGTCGTCTACTTCGCCTAAGCAAGTAACTTTCTTTACTTTTGTTCTAATAGTATTCAATTGGATACCTCCTGTAGATAATTTGTCAGTTAGATAGTAATAATTAAGTCATCTTCTTCTAAGTTTTTCGGAGTAACCTCAGTAGTAATTCCGTGTCGGTCTACAATTAAACTATGATCTTCTGTTACTGTGACCTTCTTCCCGTCATCAGTTTCAATTTCGTATAACTTCTTTTTGGTCTTGTGTCGCATCACGTAAGCTATTTCTCCAAATACCGCTTCATCTTCAAAAGCATTGTAACCAAGCACTGCGTTATTTTCTTTTTCCATTTCAGTTCTAGGAATTGCGTATTCCTTGCCTTGATCTTGTATTACTCTGTAATCAAAACGATTAAATAGATCTTCGATAGAAATCTTTTTATCATTAAGCGTAATTAAAGTGTCTCCGGTCACACTGTCACCATAAATTACAGCTTCTCCGACATGGTCATACACCCCAGTAATGGTTTTATTTACTTCTGCGCTCATATGTTTAACGATCTGTCTACCGGTTAGTGTAGTTGACTGTCCGATTCGCTTGTCAAAAAATCTACAGCCCGGATTCAAAATTGCCCCATAAAGAGAGTTCAACGAAATTTTCTTTACCAGTTGACGCTTGTCCCAAAATGTTATTTCGGTTTTGTTACCGGCTGTAATAGCTTTCTTTAACATTCCCTGTAGGTCTTTACGTTCAGCGTACCAACGCTTTAAAAGACCCGGAATAACTCCTTCAAACTCAGTTGTAAAGATTGTGCCATTAGCACTGATCATCCAAGGCATTCGACTTTCAAATATCAGTTTGTATATTTCTGCACCGCTGAGCACATCGTGTCTACCATCCTCCCAGTCAATAGTCAACGCAACGTCTTTTCGTTTGTCCATTACAGCAACATATTCAAGACTTCCAAAATGACCTTCCCATGCACCTGCAAACGTTTTCTTTTGAAGTGTCATTGCTTCATGGACCATTCTGTCTGTCATGTCTGGCCGAAGTTGCCCTACAACAGTTTCGGGCCCCATGTTTAGTGCTCGAATCACACTAGGATACAGTGAATTTAAGTCCATTGAACCTATAGCTAAGTGTAGTCCTTTTTTTGGAAAGGCAACGTATGCACCTGCTGCCTGCGTGTTTTCGGTACTATGCTTTTTTCTATTTGGTACCTGCAGACCTCTGTGATGTGCTTCATTTATAATTGCCTGCTCAGTAATAGCAACAGCTCCCATAACTGTTTTCAACATCACTGTGTTAGCGTGTGCAAGTTCGTTGGACAAGTCAATAAATTTCAGCTTCTTGTCTAGCTTGTCTAACAGTGCAGTGTCCTGTCTGTTGTATTCAACAAACGTTTCAAAGTCGTTGTTATACAACTGATCTAGTGTTCCTTCATATACCGTCTTATTTTCGCCTATCTCTAGCTCGCCGATTGCATCAAGTCTATAAGTGTGTCGTTCTTCGTAAGTGTATTTCCTATAAAGATTTAGACTGTCAAGATGCACACGTCCAACAAAGTCATAGGTCTCAGATGTCTTTCCAAACTTTTCGTATTCTCGCTTCTTAGGAAGTTCTCCCCATAGGCAAAACTTTCGCGTGTCGTCTTTGCTTAATACGCGCTGTATACGATTTACAGTGTAGGGCACGTCATACCCCTCTGAATTATGAACTTTTGTCCCATTGCAAACAAAGTAATGTGAGGTAGTTTCAATATCACCCATTGGTATCATTTCGTCTGTTTCAACAATACGTTTGACTTTTACAATGACCTCGTTTGAATCTGCGTCGTGGAACCACCGAATTTTGCAGTTGGCTGAATTTTTCTTATCAAATAATGCCGGCAACTTTTGCTTTTTACTATGCAAAGGCTTGATTTTGAGTAGTTGCTCTTTGCAAAACGCTACATATTTAATACGAACAATGTTGTCATTTACTGTGGTAATAAATCCGTTCCACTTCAATAATACATTCAGTTTACGTGATTGGTTCTCAAAATTGCATATCTCCGCATGCCAAGTCGCCACTGAGCCATCACCATCAATACAGCCACTGATAAACGCACAGAACTGGTCCTCAGACAGCATAGACAATAGTTCGACATTTAACTCTTTTTTAGCTGATTCACTGTATATCATATTTCGAAGAACAGAGAATTTATTGTGCCTACTAAAACCAACGTAGAAACAACCATCCTTTCTACGATTTATTAAATTCACATATCCAATGCCCTCGTTGTTTATAATGTCAACTGCTGCCTGGGCCAATACTTGATTAGAGTTGCAAAATGAATAAGTGCCGCCATAACTGTCAAACGTACCGTCAGTAAACATCATTCCAAGCAACCTGCACATATCAGCCGATATAACTTCGTCTTTTGATATACACTTTTCTTTGGATAGATGACTTTGTTGGAATTTAAGTGAGTCCTCTATCTCCTCGACCGTAGTTATAATAGGCAGTGTATTTTCTGTAAACAGCTTACCGTAAGTCATTGCATTATTAGTGTTGCGGTGTATTGGCTGCCGTAAATAAACATCTTGAGTTTTCATTCTTTCTTTAATAGAGGATATGTTACCTTCGACGCTATTTAATTTTAGCGTATTAAGGTTTTTGTATTTTCTCTTATCTTTAAAATAATGCGGAATAACATGCTCATCCGATATATCTATTGTTGCGCCAAAATCGTCAACTAGTACATTTTTTTGTTTTAAGCCAGAATCAAACGTGTTTACAACACTTGCGTTAGATAGTGTGTCTCCCTTTTTTATATTTCCTAGTGTCTTAATTCTATCGTCTAGGTATACCTGCTCATTTATGCCAATGCAGTTCCAACCGCTGTGCACATCAGCATCTTCCAACAGGTCCAAGAACGTAAGCAGCATATCCTGCTCACCTTTGCCTTTGGAATCGTTAGGAAACAGTATTACCTCATCTCCCCATCTCTTTTGACACATTGCCCTGGCTTCCTCTAGTGGGAGACCTTTGGGCGGTACTGCTAGTGTGATCAACATGCTGTCTAGCCACTGTAGGCATACTGTGATAGCTGTAATGGGCATAAACGGGTCGTCAATCGGAGCCCATCCACGCACTGGGTCGAAGTCAGTTTCGATGTCCCAAAACAATACGTTTAGCTTAGGGGAATCCTGATTGAGATAGTTTTCACTTAGGCATTGGAAAATTGGATTAATGTCGCTTTCAAACAGTGTCTTGTCTCTGTTAATAGCAACTTCTTTTCGGAAGTCTTTAGTATTCTTTGCAACAATTCTACTTAGACTATCGCCAAAGATACTCTGATGCTTTCCTTTTGGGTCTTTGTAATAAAACGTATACTTAACCGGATATTCTACAAAGGTTCGTTTTCCTTCGCGTCTTTCAACAACGCGAATAACGTCTTCTTTTCTATCAAATAATGCGTCAACGTACATCGTTGGGTATTCTCCTTGTTTATGGCCAATTGTGCCATGCTGCATGTTCGTAAGTGAACGACTCTTTAATAATTATGTTTTGGCATGTTTAAGCATATACAAAGTGACTCTTGGGTCATTCACGACTAAGCAGTCCTCAGGATATACTCTTTTGTCGCCGCAATAACCAGTCATACAAACAACTATCATCTTAGCTCCTAGTTTCTTAACAGTGCCCAGAAGGTCTTTGTGTTCTGGTATTTCTGTCATTTTATTTCCTAAAAGAATAGTCCTATTACGTAGATCAATGTAAGTGTACCGTTTAATACAATCAAACTACGTTCTTTCCACAGCCAAGCAACTACGGTCCAAAGTCCACTGCTGACTACAAACGCAATAATGTAATAAGGATATATGTTAAATGAAGATAAGATAGCAGCGGTGATCAGCAACGCTGTTGCTAACCACGCCAGCTTCTGATAAGGTTTCTCATCAGGTGCCTTCATATTACTTGTCTGCTCCGATAGTGGTTATGATAGTTTCGAGGTCATCAAAGTCATCGTAGTAATTTTCCCAATCGCGATTCTTAGCAATCTTAATTGCTTTGTTAATCAACGAGGATTTAATATCTAATTCTTCTGCTACAGCTTTTACGGTGTCTTTAAGACCACCTTTCAAATCTTCAATCTCTTGTAATGCAGTAATAGCTTCTCTTACTAGATTTTCTAATTTGGCTTTTTCTTCAGGTCCGTAGGTACGATCACTCATAGTTTCTCCTTTGTGTGTTACTCTAAGTTACTGTTTATTATACGGTTTTTTTGACAGGATGTCAACCGGTAAATACTTTTCGATTGTCGAATGCACGGTGCCACCCGAAGAATTTTGCCTTATAGTCACTCTGGTCATCGCTTGAAAGATCCTTCCATTCAGATTCACGTGCAAGTAGGTTCTTAACACCTTGCTCCCAATCTGTGGTTTCAATAATAATTTCTAACTGCTTTTTTGCTAATATAGCAGTTTTGATGTCAGAAAAGTCTTGTTCGATGTGAATTACTTCCATACATATAGCATGAGTGACATAATCTAGTGAAAAGTCAATGCCCCATTTGGGATTAACACTTAATAGTTTGTTAAGTATAGGGCGAGTTTCGGATACTTCCTGAATACGCTGGCGGGCCTCACCTGCGAATGCACCACGGAATAATAGCATACAGTGATCTAATACCAGTCCTTCTTCTGAGTCTTCACTATCGATATACCATGTCTGAACTGGAGCAACATGGTACTGTATATCTTTGTTTAATCTAACACCGTTCGCAATGTAATGCAAATGTTCAAGCTCGGCAGGAACTTCGTAACCGTCTTTATCAAAATCTTTAAAAGGAAGGGTTCTTAATTTTTCATAAGAAATAGGAACTGTTAGGAACGGATTAGTTTCAAATTTATTATTAACGTTTGTTAATTTCATATAGCCCCTGCACTTTTGCCGACGTTGTTATAACCATTTGGTATAGTCAAGCACTAATTACTAGTTATCTTTTTTCTTCTTGTCGAACTCGCCAAGTGCTTTAAGCAATGATTCTTTAATAGAATCTTTGTTTTTTGTTGACGCAGATTCTTGCCGAGGGGCCTTTGCGTTTAAAAATTGTTCGAATTCTCTTGTTAGCCTAGCGTTGTTAAAAATAACGTCTAGCTGAGCAGAATATTTCTCTATCTTACTCGACACGTTAGAATTAGTTCTAGTTGTTGCAGCCTTTTGCTTAGGTACTGATCCTTTCTTCTCTGACGATTTTCCTTGGTTACTCCCGATACCAAACGCCTTTTTAAAATTCTGAGGATTCTTATATCCTTGTTTAACTTCATCGGCGAGTCCTTCTTCGACATCGTCTTCGTCTTCGTAATCATAGGATCCTACTAGCTTATCGTCTAGCGGATGATTAGTCCGTCCAGATTTAGCCTTGGGCATAGGAACATTACCTTTAGCATAATCTCCGTTTTTTTGACTCTCGGTCAACTGTACTCCTGCAAGCGCAGCAAAATCTGATATACTATAATCTCGATCCATGTTTAGCGATCCTGCTTCAACCTCTAAACTCTCTTCCAAGTAGTTTTTAGTTTCGTTAGTTAAAGAAGCACTTTTCTTAGCAGACTCTTGTAATTTTCGTAGTTCTTCTTGGGTGTTCGAAGGCTCTATGTCATATAGAGTCCTTTGCAGTTTATTGTAGTCCATAAATAATTCCTGTTACTTCTTTTTTCGAGTTCTTGATTCTTGGAACTCGTCACTAGGCATATTGGTACCTTTACGAACACTACCTTGATTTGTTTGACGCTTGTGTGCAGCTTGCATGTACTTTTCAATCATGTCTTGCGGAATGCCAGTTTGCTTAATTATGTCTCTAATACTTGACGGCCCGGCACTAGTGCCGAAACGAGTAAACGCATCACCTAATGTGCTTAACTGGTTTGATACATTGTCGTCCTTTTGACTAACTGCCATATCCATCATAGTACGCCCTAATTCAACTACTTCGGAATTTTCGTTTAGCTTATTTGACCCATTACGCTGACTGGTAGAGCGTTCTGCTAATTTAGCACCCAAGCGACCAGCAAACTTGCGTCTAACACTTTCAGTTGTTGGATCACTTGACTTAGTTGTTATTTGCACTTTTTTATCAGGATACTTTTTCCTAATGGTCCCCGCGGCTTTCTTAGCTGCATCAAAGTTTCTAAACTCAACCGGCTGGCCATCTTTTTTCCACAACTTGCCGTTTATTAGCATATAATGTGGAGACATCTTAGACATTTTTCTTGCAGTGTTAATGCTGCCAGCCTTTTCGTCATCTTTGGTATCGTAAGCAATATCCTTGCCCATCTGGTCGCGCTTGGCCGGTCCGCCCATTACACCCCCGGACCGATTATCAAATCTACCTTCGCCTACTGTGATCTCACTAGACGGCATTCCGCCTGGCATGTTGATTTCGCCCTTGGACTTAATCTTGTATTCTAGATTGTGATACACTGTATCCATGTAGTCTGCGGCTTTGGTAATTTTTGCTTGCTGCCATGCTTCTAGATCATAAGTATCTGGTAGTGTTTTCATTAAGTCATGAAGTTTTATTGCATACTCTGCAATGCGGTATAGTTGTGATCGAGCCATTTGTAACTCGTGATCAGCGTCGGCTGTTCCTGCTAGATCAGATATTGATTCATTCACCCTACTGACTTTTCTTTTAATTTTGGTGTTAGCCATAGTTTTAATCTCCTAATAATCTTATTTATCGTTTAACCGGCCGCCCACCCATTATGTTGTCATTGACATCAAGGGCATTTTTTGCTGTACCGTTTTTATTTTTCTTCTGCGGGGCAATCGGAACTCCGTTTTTATCTAATTTAGCTTTAGCTTTTGCTGCTGTAGGATTAGCTACGCTTGCAACTGCGCCTGCGCTAGTTCCGCCTGCTGTTGCAGACTCTTTAACCGCAGGATCGTCTTGCGGGTTTGGAGTTTCTTCTGAATCAATGTCGTAAATGTCTTTATAATAGGTCTTAGGAAAAGCATGTACTAACTTTAGTAACTGTTTTACCGGAACGTCTGCACGAATTACGCTGACTGATGCAAGGGTGTTTACTGCTGCTAGCCATCGGTGGTGACCGTCAATAATATAGTTATCCGAACTTGCAATAATAGGCTTTTCATTCTTTCTTTTTAGAAGAGCTTTCATAACCCCTTTGTCACTAAACTCTTTTTGTACTGGTTTTAGCGTTCTTGCTGGTAGCCGACCTCGAGTAATAGTAACACCGTTGCTTTCTAAGTATTTAAGGAATTCCGGATAATCTTTCTCTTTAATTTGTGGCATCTTTCTGCGAGGAATACCAAGCGTCTGTGAAGGATCTGGTTTGTCGATTCGAAATTCGCTTAATATGTTCTCGTCTAGGTCGGTTATTTTCACTTCTTAATATCCTTTTTATGTCTTAGTGTGGGTGGCCGGCCGTCTTTATCTACTATGTTACCAAACTTGGCAGCTTGTATCTTTACTTCGTCAGGACCAACATCAGGAGTAGTGTTTACTCCTTTAACAATTCTGCCTACTGCTTCTGTAATTTCTTCTATTTTCATTCTTACCTTTTCGGCGACTTTGCACCCATTTGGTCTAGTGATGCATCTATGTGCAGTGCAAGTTCAAAATCTAAATCTGTTAATCCCCCTGCATCATGAGTTGTAATAGCAATTGTAACTTCGTTATAAAAGAACATAAAATCAGCAAAATGATCTAATTTTACTTGCGCTTCTTCAATATCCATAAAGAAACGTAAAGTTTGATTATAGTCATCGAACGTAACCTCTTTATAGAGATAGGTGCCTTTGCGCATTTCCCAGTCAGGAGTATGCTTTTTGCGTATCTCTTCTGCTTGTAAGGGCTTTAACTTGTTCATTTATTGCGTCCTCTAAAAGTAGGAGTCTGATTAAGGTTATTAACTTGTTTAAACCATAAATCGAACCATTCAGGTGTGCCTGGCGCAAAACCTTGCTCACGTTGCGTTTCTTTAATTTCTGCTGCTTTATAACTGCGTTCTTCTATTGTAATAGCAGGGGAGTATTCCTGATACCCTTTAAACTCGTTTACTCCAGCCAACTGTTTAATTCGAGCTAATTCATCCATGTTAAGTAAGAGGATTCCATTTGTTTGTCACACTATCCCAACATAAATTTTGTTGGCGGGCAGCTTCGTTAATACTTGCATGTTCTATTCTAATCATTTCAGCAATGGACTCGTACGCAAATTCCTTCCCGGCTAACTTTGTGCCAGTGTATTCTTGTACAATCTTCCAAACAGCTTGATCCTGTCCGTCGTCAATAAGACTTCTTACCTTGTCGATTAATGCACTGTCATCATTCTCTTTAGCTTTTCTGTAGAACTGAACTAACTCCATCATTCCAATATTACCAGTATATGATGCCATCTCATTAGTACCTCGATGCACTTTAGAGCAAGTGTTTTCTACTTGTAGCACTTGATTAGAAGTTTGAAAGTTCTTTTTACGCATTACAGTCTTGGCAACAAGATCAATACCTTCGCCAGTTTCGTCCCAATTTAAAACAAATGGTAGGTTTATATCAGTGGACATAGACTTAATGACAGCCTGGGCCTCTGGCCTCATCTGTGATATCTTCTGTCCCCACTTGCGATAGGCATTATTAAACAGCGTAACAATCTCAGCAATAGTAATTTTCGGACTGTTTCTTGAATGATTAATCTGATTAAAGAAATGTCGTGTAAATATAAAGTCAATGTCTAAACTAGAAAATAATTGATTAAGATACTTTTCTAGTTTTTGTAGATCCTGACCAGTAACATCAGGTGTGGACGTATTCTGATCGTCCTCAGAAGTTGCAACTTCATTTGACCCTAGCGCATCGTCTAACAATTTTGCCGCTACGCTACCATTTTTTCCGTACATTAATTGTGCGGCCTTCGACTTGTCCTGGCTGCTCATAGTCGGCCAACCTGATCTAAGTTCGCTGGCACTTTTAATCTGCATTCCGCCGAAGTCAAAGTCAACAGCAGGACCGTATACCATGTAACCCATCTCGTCAGCAGTGTTTAAATCTTTGCCGGCATAACTTCTTAAGTAGCCGGGCTCACCGTTCTTTTTTATTTGGTCTGGCTTTGGATGATTATCTTTGTCTTTTGTGCTGCGTACAAATACCAAAGCTGAGTTGTCATCAATAAGTTGTTTGTAACTAGCTGCATTAAATGGACTTTTAACTTCAATGAAGTTGTTTTGGGGTACTCCCGACATAATTGCAAGTTTTTTCTTTACATCGAACGGGAAAGGTCTTGATAAGGTATCACTTGTTGCAGCAACATAGACATTAGATTGTCCAAAACTTTTCACAGCCCAGTCGTATAGACTTTTGTGCCCAGGATGGAAGGGATGAAATCCCCCAGGCATTATTGCCACTATACGTTTTGCTTTAGCTTCATATAATTGTCTTAATAACATTCCCTGTTCCTAGTGTGGTTGCCATCTTTGTCTAGGCACAAGTTTAATCTTTGAATCTTGTGCTACGTATCCCTCACCGCCTCGCACTCCGTCAGTGCTTGCACTAACGTCACTATCTGCGCTATCTAATTGATCGATCACATTATCTTTAACGGCCATGATTTCTTTAACTAATCTAAAAATTAGTGGAATAGCATTAGGTGACGCTTGTGCCATATCAATAATTTTCTTTTGTTTATTAGCACTTACTTTTGAGTTTTCGAGCCACTTAAAGAATCCAGTTTCTAGTCCTGCTAAATTTTTTGCCTTGCTAGTTTGATTTACATAAGTGTAAATTATGTTCTTCATATCAGACAGTCCTTTGATCGGAGCTAGAAATTGATCAATAATTGGAGCAAACTTTTTAGCGTCTTGTCGTATCCTATCAATACCAGAAGTGTCAATTTCTGGCTGGTGAGTTACATAGGTCTGACCTAAAACAACTGCATCCCTGCTGGCTAATTCATTAACATCAGTAATCGGAGTACCGTTTTTACTTCCAAACTCGCTAAACTTTGTGTGAACAACAACACCAACTCTACTAGCTGCAATGCGCTTACCAAGCTCGCTATCGCTGCTCACAGTGTATTTAACTTGATTAGGAGTAAACTCAATTCCTGCCTTGGTCGTTTCAAAGGGATCGCGTGGAGTATACAGTAAGTCCCCAAACACATACCCTCGAAACTGCGGCGGAGTTGCTCGCTGCATAATTTTAAATACCACACCCATGCTCGAAGCAAACTCTGCTCGCTTAGGATCACCCTGGTCCTTGCCGGTGCTATTAATAAAATCTTCTAGCTGTTGAGCAGAAGTGGCTTTGATCCTACCCCATGCGTTCTTATTGACTAACACAAACTGCCCTTGATCATCACGCCCCCAGTAGACCGTTGGCATGCCATCATACTTAATACTTACGTCAGAACTATCGGATCCTAGTTTGTCTAGTATGTCTGCTGCTTTGATTGCGCCTACGCTACCGTCAACAAAAACTAGGTCTTCTAGATGTTGATATTCTCGCCCAACAGTAGCTTCCGTTAATTTCTTTGATTCTCTAAGTGCGTCGACGTTAAAACGTAATGACATAACACTCATGAACTTGTCAAATTTTGAAATATCATTAAATACAAACAGTTGTGAGTAAGAAGTGTTGCTTAAACGGGTATCTGGGTACTTTTTATTCTGTTCGAACTGGTATATTGTTATGCCGTTGCTGTCAACAAAGATTTCTAAAAGTTCTAACGGAGTCGTCGAACCAAATAGTCTCATTTGATTATTACCTGTGTAGAATGCAAAAGCAGGAATATACTTGTTGCCCACAACTGGCTTTGTTACGCTTAAACTTAGCAGCTTCTCTACTTGTTTGATTGTGCGTTGATCAAGATCTTCGCTTAGTAGTTTACCGGATATTTCTGCATCCACAACCTGGAGGTAATCCAGTACATTTAATACTCCGTTAATATCTCTAAACGATTCAGGTACCTCTTCTAGCGGAAGATTTTTAATTTTGCTAAACTCAGCAAATCGCATTTAGTAAGCTCCATTTCTTATCTGAGTTAATTCTTCTGCAAATAATTTGTCAACAATCGCTCGTTTGTCGTCTTTCTTAAATACTCGATTAAGACTGCCTAATTGAAACTGATCGCAGTAAGACTCCATTGCACTCCCTACAGCTTGCCCTAGACATTTATTAGGGTCAATATGTTTTTTTGAATCATGCAGATCTTTCATTTTCATTATAGCAGGAAATAACGACTTGCGATAAATTATAGGATCATTTCTCATGTAGATAATGACATCCTCGACAGTGCCTTCTGTATCAAACGAGTCTTCAAATTCTACTAATCTCATAATATTTCCTTTACCGCTAGACGATCATTTGATTCGTTAATCCTCATCTGACTCTTCCTCACTTGGAAATGTGGACTTGTCCTGCCACTGATAACTGATTTTGTCTTCATCAATCGGCCCACCTTTTGCCCAAGTTCGACAAGCTCTTGCAGAATGGCACTTGAAATGATGCATCCAGCAGTATCCTAACTCGCCATCTTCGTCTGATGTAGGCCCTGGCAAACAGTCATTCATTCTTTCAGAAATATCAAATGCTACACAATTACCGCAAACACTCGACTTTGCTGCCTTTACTGTTGTACTCCAAAACTCTGCAATGTCTTCCCAGTATGTTCCTGGTTCGTCTACATTAAGAGGTCCGTACTGAACATGCTCTGCTTGTACAGCATCGTTTCTATTTATTGTGTTTATTTTCAAATCTTTTGTTGCAGGGGGACACTCCATCTTTGCTTCTATTAATCGCAAAGAAAATTCTCTGTTTTGTACTGCTGCTACGTCTTGCATTCTCATAATATTTCCCTTACCAGTTTTTGCAACTCCAGTACTTTGCGGAAGTATTGGGTCCTGGATTGTCGCAATTATGTCTTGCCCTAAAACTCTTTTTTGCTTCAGGGTTGTCTGCTTTGATTTCCATATCAGGATCACCAAAGTTTACTTTCTTTGTATTCTTGGTCTTTGGATCTGTAACGTATACATGAAACTTTTTCGGTCCGTCGGAGCTTCTAATGGGCTTACCTAGCTTAACTTTGCTACCTTGATACTCAGCTTCGTCTAGCTGTACACTATTATACCACATAACACCGTATTCTTCAAAGAACTCATTTGCATTAAGTGTTTCCTCGTTAGATAATTCTCCGTCCATAGTTGAAATTTCAATGTCAAAGTCATCATAACCGTTTTCAAAAAGGTAATTTGCTAACCTTTCTGCATACTCGTCTGATTCATCTTCGGCCAAGTTGCGTTCTAAAGGTATATGAAATACACTTGCGTTCTGTTCTGTTTCTAAAAGTTCTAATGCAGGAAAGATAGTGTTATCCAGACTTTCCAGTAAACCCTCTTTCTTTTCAAAGATTATTCTTACAAAATGGTTCATAGCTTAGGTCCTAGTGATTTAACACGATGGAATCAACTGTTCCACCAACAAAACTAACAACTGCTCTTATCCAAACATAATTGCCAGTGAAGTTAATAATCCTACTGCCAAAGCCATTGCTATCGTTATATAAATGCACAGTAAACCAATCTTCGTCGATGGGGTCTAATGCTAGAGTTGCCTGAATGATAATGGATCCATTCAGGCTGTCGTAGGTGTACTGTACAGTATGTACTCCGTCTCTTCTGCCGTAGTAACCGTCACCTTTATATTTTTCTCCAGTGACTGTTTCGGTTATAGCCGATTCGCTAGAGTGAGTGTTGTTTGATAAAATTATTTCGCTAGTTGCCATGCTAATATTTATCAATATCTTTTTTATATACTAAATAGTCTATCCTTCTAATGTTATGTCCAATTAGCATACTAATAAGTTTAAGCACTTTATCGTCTCTTACATAAATGTATAGCCCGGAAGTATAATGCCCGTTCTTAATGTTATTGATAGTTAATGTACCAACTCTGCTCTTGTCCTTATTGGCCTCTAACCAATTAACGAAGTCAGGATTAATTTTGTTGTTTCCAAAAGTAACCTTTATCAAAAACTCAGGAACAGAATTAGTGAGTATTATGTTCTTTTTTGTCTGTAAGAACTTAGCAAAGTCAGCATCAGGTTCCCAAAACTCCCTATTGCTAACTATCATTCTGCTTGCTATTTTAGTAAGCAATTCTTTATCATTAGAGTATATTATTAAAGTTCTGCCAGGGTTAAGTCTTATTTTGTAATCTTCAGCAAACTTTAATATGGTATAGATATTTTTGGCGTCGAGATAATGATCAACTGGAACTCTACGTGTTGTCCTCCAAACTATTTCGGACATTGGTTCGTTACGTTGATAACTTTCAGTTAGTTGGTCAAGTCTTTCTCTAGCATAACTTAACACACTACTTTTCTGAAGACTAGATCGGAATATTGTGTTTAGCTGATTGGAAAGTAGCAGCTTGTACTGATACTTTCCGTAATGCAACTTTGTTGTTTCAAACTGTTTCATGAATTACATTTGCTGAACATAATAGCTTGATTTCACCTGCATGACAATCAATAGTAACATTGCCACCGTTCTTTAAGTCCCCAAATAATATTTGTCGAGACATTGGCCGCTTAATTTCTTTATCGATCACACGCTGTAACGGCCTTGCTCCATTCTTTGGATCAAATCCTTTGTCAACTAAGAAGTCAAGTGCTTCGTCGGAAATCTCAATTGTAATGTTTTTGTTAGCAACCAAGTCGCGTAATTCGCACAAGAATTTACCAACAATTTTCATCATTACGGGCTTTCCTAATCTAGCAAAAGTAATTACGCCGTCTAGTCTATTTCGGAATTCAGGAGCAAAGAATCGCTTGAACTCAGCATCATCATACTTAGCATCCTCCTCATCATTAAATCCTATGGAGTTCTTCTCAGTTTGAGCAGCACCAAGGTTAGTTGTTAGGATTAGTACACAGTTTCGAGCATCGGCTTCTTTGCCATTTGACCCAGTAATTTTACCGTTATCCATAATCTGCAACAACAGCTGGCTTACGTCTGGGTGCGCTTTCTCAATCTCGTCTAACAGCAATACACAGTTTGGATTTTCTTGCAGTTTAGTAATTAGTACTCCGGCATTGTCGTCAAATCCAACATAACCCGGTGGCGAGCCAATCAGCTTGCTTACAGAGTGCTTTTCCATATACTCACTCATGTCAAATCTTACTAGTGCAACTCCTAGATTTTTAGCAAGTGCTTTGGCAGTTTCTGTCTTTCCACAGCCAGTTTGACCTAAAAATACAAAGCTGCCCACTGGTTTGTCATCCGGCTTTAGCCCTGCTTGGTTAACAAGAATCTTATCAACAATTGATTCAATAGCAGTATCCTGCCCATAAACCGATCCTTTAAGGTTAGCTTCCAGGTTTACCAGATTATCAGTTTCTTTTTCTGCAATCTGTGCTATTGGCATTTTGACCATCTTAGCAAGCTCAAATTGTATCTGCTCTTCATCTACAATGCGATCACCTTCAAAGTCGTCCTTGAGCTTGTATCTCGCACAGGCAACGTCGATGAGATCAATTGCTTTGTCTGGCAATTTCTTTGTTGTTTGGTATTTAACACTGAGCTTAATAGCGGCGTCAATTGCTTGGCCAGTTATTACTGTATTGTGGTAGTCTTCGTAATACTTTTTAAGCCCTTCAAGTATGTCCCTAGTAACTTCTACTGTGGGCTCGTCAACCGTTACGCGCTGAAATCGTCTCATAAGCGCACGGTCTTTTTCAAAATACTTGCGGTACTCTTCCCAGGTAGTAGACGCTACTACCTTTAGGTCACCCTTAGACAGTGCTGGTTTAAGCATGTTTGCTAGGTCGTTTGCACTCCCGCCACTGCCAGCGCCAGCGCCATTCATCATATGGGCTTCATCAATAAACATGATTGTTTTGCCCTGCTTTTGCAAAGCATCCAGTACGTTCTTAAATCGTTCTTCAAAGTCTCCCCGATACTTGCTGCCGGCTAGCATTGACCCAATATCTAAACTAAACACTTTGTAATCTTGCAGGAACTTTGGTACAGCACCGTTAACAATGTTATATGCTAGTCCCTCGGCAATTGCCGTTTTTCCGACACCGGGATCTCCCACCAATAACACATTGTTTTTAGTACGCCGACCTAGTGCTAATGCCAGGCTTTCTAGTTCTTCGCTTCGCCCGATAATAGGATCAATTTTGCCTTTTTCTGCAAGGCTGTTAAGATCGGATGTAAAGCTTTTTAGTGCTTTTTTTCCTTCAGGTGAAGCAGATTCGCTTTCTTCAAATTCTTCGTCAAATTCTTTGGCGAGGTATGCTGCAAACTTGGCTTTTTCAACATTGCCTTTTTCTAGATAATAGACACACATTGCTTTCTTTTCTGACAAAATGCTCAAAAGTACGTCAACAAGTCCAATTTCTTGTCGACCAGCAAACAGCACCTGTGTAAATGCACGGTTAAGTACACGTTCAACTGTTTGCGTTTTCTTAGGTTTATACTTTGTTTGATCAGTAATTATCTCGTCACATTGGTGAGTTAAGTAGTAGTCCAAGTTCGACTTGATATAATCAACGTCGGCTCCAAACTCTGTCATAATACTTGCAAAGCTCTTTTCGCAAAACATAGCATGGACCATGTGCTCAAGAGTAACATACTCGTGACTGAGCTTTTTTGCGTTGCTGATTGCTTTATCGAAAGTTTCTTGCAGTTCTTTGCTTGGTTCTACCATGTTAAATCCTCATTGTTTATTAATCTTGTTTCGTAATACGATAATTTCGTCTATCAACTGTTCATTGGTAATTTTTGGAATCTCTGCATTTATTTCAACGTATAAGTTCCCCCGCCTACCTGTGTTTATATTAGGAATGCCATGCCCTGTAACACTAAATATTTGTCCGGGCTTAGTGCCACGAGGAATTTTAATTTCTAGTTTCTTGTCCTCTAGTGTACTTACTAGTATAACACCTCCTAGCATTAAGTCAAACACGTTTACTTGTTTTTTTGTAATAAGATGATCTGCATCCCTTTCCCAACCCTGGGCATTGTTTACTCTCACTTTTATGTGAAGATTGCCTCGTGGATAATCAGGATGTCCGTTATCTCCTAGTGATTGATAGCGTATCGTGTCGCCGTTTTTTGCGCCTGCAGGAACATCTACTGTTACTGTTTCTAACTCACCCCCAGCCAATCTGTACTGCATGATCAAACTTTTTCCAGTCATTGTATCGCGTAGCTCCAGCGTTACTATCATCACTACATCTTTGTTTCGAACAGTA
>Ga0306898_1000040_pt1 | contig 61119 bp, 129 predicted proteins | sample AntRauMFilla1564_FD_190424 | JGI IMG/M metagenome (GOLD analysis project Ga0306898, IMG submission 190424) | Saline lake microbial communities from Rauer Islands, Antarctica - Metagenome Filla 1 #564 (v2) (version 2) | ecosystem: Environmental > Aquatic > Non-marine Saline and Alkaline > Saline...
GAGTACCAAAACTAGATTTCATTTAAATTTTAGTAACAACGATTACCCTTTTCAAAGTTTTGATAGTTCAATAAGTAATAGGTTTGGTAGTGGGTCAAGAAAATACAATAGAATTGAACTTTTCGTGGATTTAGATGTTGTTACTGAATTTGACATAAAAATAGTTGATAAGAGAAAACAATAATAAAGGACAGATTTATTATTATTATTTTCCTATATTTATATCTAAAATGATGAACATAGAAAAAAAAATACTAATTCTGGATGACATATTTCAAAAAAGTGAATTAATTGTCTTTGTTGAGAAAAAATTAGATGAAGAACAAGCTGAACACATGATTTTAGAACTAAAGAAAAAAATAATTGAATTATTAGAAAAATAAATGTTGGTAATTAATAAAAAGGTTGTACCTTTGTTTATCAATTAAAGAGGGTGCATCTATTGGGATGTAAGGAAAAGAATTAATTATTGTTTTCTTATTGGTTCAATCCATAACCCCCACAAAATTTGGTGAAACCACTGAATAAGTCCTAGGTAACTTATAAGTGAATAACCAGAGCTTGCAATGCTCATTTTGCAGTATGTGGTGACTATACATCGCTGGTTTCTGTTCGATTACCATTATCCAAGTATTAAATAAAGAACATTGTAATCAATCTTGGAAAATTGATTACAGTTTGGGGTCATAGCTTAAATGATAAAGCAATTAATTCTTCCGAGAATTAAATAAGATAGAGGTTCAACCTTCTTGGCCCCACAACAAATTAAAAATATGAATTTATTTAGTAAATTATTTAGTAGGTTATTTGGTAAAAAAACAAATGATGAAAAAAATATGGGAATGATTATATCATCCATATATAATGGTTCATTTAAATCAGATGATATAATTAAAACTTTCGGTGAACCAAAGTCTATAAAATATTCTAAAACAGAAGATGGACTATATTGTAAAGATATGATTTGGTTAGTTAATGGTTCGGAAATAGTGACTAAAATAATTTCAAAAAATAGATTTGAAGAAGAAGAAATTGAATACGACATTAATTACGAGTTAATGTTAGCTATTAAAAATGAAGATTTTGAATTAGCTGCTGAACTAAGAGACGAAATAAAAAATAAAACATAAAAAAAAACTGATTTATAGTTGATTTTTCAAAAAAAAAATGTACCTTTGTAAAAGAAATATGTGAGTTTACAAAAACTCGATATATTTATATTAACTGTAGCAATACAATAAACAAATTATTATGACAACACAAGTAACATACACGAAACAATATCAACCTAAAGGCGGGAAACCTTTTGGGTTAACTGGGTATGTCATAAATAATATGATAAAATAATAAATTAGTTTTAAACTATATGATTATATCCCAGTTCAGAGTAAAATCTAAACTGGGGTTTTTTTTTTATGGGTGGTTAAATAAAGATAAATAAAATGAAAAAGATTAAGAACATAAAGAATAAACAGTAACAACCTTCAATGACTTTGAGGGTTGTACAATAAAACAATCCCTTATAGCTCAGAGGCAGAGCACTCGGCTTTTAACCGAGGAGTCGAGATTTCAAAATTCTCTGGGGGAACAAACAAATAAAGTGAACAACAACTGTTCAATATAATGGAATGTTCATTGCGATTAGTACAGAGCATTATAATGAACAGTCAAAATAAAATAAAAATTGCGGAGTGACTAAGGTTTTAAGCACGGGTACCTTGGACGTATCAGTTAGCGAGTTCGATTCTCGTCTCTGCAACTAGAAATAAGAAGTAGTCGTAGGACATCATATAGGTTCGAATCCTATTATCCCGACAAAAATAATGCGATTATGGTGTTTAACGGTTAACATAGGGGCCTTCCAAGTCTTTGATTTCGGTTCGAATCCGAATAATTGCTCCGAAAAGACTGTTACTAATTCATAGACCTAAAGGTGGATACATAGAATTAGAATTATTGGGATAAGATGTAATGGCCGCATTCAACTCTTTGACAGTTGCTGATAGAGTTCGATTCTCTATATCCTGACTAAATAAGAATTTATTATTGAATTTTCAATAATTTTAATGGGGGGCGAAATCCGTTCGGATACGGAAGTGAGACTGTAAATCTCATCTTTAATTAGGCGTGGTTCGAGTCCACCGCTTCCCACATTTGCCACCATAGCTCAGTTGGCCAGAGTAGCACACTTGTAATGTGAATGTCGTAAGTTCGAATCTTACTGGTGGCTCAAATTAATTATTCTAAAATTACTTATTAAATAGAGTAAATATGTGGTTAAACGTTTCAAAAAACATTGATGTGATTAAGTTGATAAGAAAATCTAAACAAAAAAGATTTTTTGAAACAATTGAACGAATAATAATTTCTGAATATCTTAAAAATTCAGAAGAGGTTTGGTTAGAAATTTGGTCCAAAAATTTAATTGATTCAATTAAAGGTAAAAAAAGATATAATGTATTTTATTTAAAATCTAAATTAAACCCAAACTGGGTTTATGAAATAAATACTAAAAAAACAAATTAAACAATGACAAACGATGAAATGTTGGTTATGATTCAAATAGATAGACCATTACAAACAATAAATAAAGTCTTGGAATTCAAAGAGAATGAATTTGGTTTTTATGATGTAAAAGTAGATAGAGAAGGAATGTTTCTAGCTAGTAAAATAAAACATGTAATACAAACTTTACCCTATCCGATTAAAGAATATAAAAAATTATCAATGACTGAATCAATGATATGGCGGTTAAATAGCAAGTAAAAAAAAATTAAAATATTTCACTAAATCAAATATTTATAAGCATGAAGACATTAATAAAAAAATTACTTAGGAAAAATATATTACAAGAAGCTATATTAAACGAAAACAAAAATAGATATGGTTGTTTGATGGTAAATTTAGAAGTTGATACTTGGTCATCCTTGACTAAAATAATTGATAAAGAAGATTTATATGAACCAGAAGGTGATTCGGACTACGGGATTGAGAAACAACCGCATGTAACAATTTTATTCGGTTTGCATGGTAGCATAAAAGATAAGGATATAGAAATAGAAATTAAAAAAATAAAAGAACCAGAAATAAAAATAAAAGATGTTTCAATATTCAATCAAAAAGAGTACGAAGTATTAAAGTTTGATGTTGAAAGCTCTGATTTAAAAAAACTAAACAAAAAATTTTGTGAATTCCCACACACAACAGATTTCCCTGATTACCATCCTCACATTACAATAGCTTATTTAAAACCAAAAACAAGTGAAAAATACATAAAAAAAATAAAAGATTTGGATTTTAACTTCAAAATAAAAAATATATGTTATTCTAAAGCTAACGGTGATAGTAAAAATTATAAAATATAAAAAAAAGGACTATATAGTCCTTTTTTTTATGGAATAAAGTTTGTACCTTTGTAAAAAAATAAATATGAAAAACTCAATTTACATTGACATCGACACGGAAAATAACCCACCAATACAATTTAGTAAAGGACCTGATTTTGTTATACCTACAAATCAACAAGAAGGTATAGAAATGGTAAGTTTAGACATAGGTTGTTTGGTTGATGCTTTAATTACTTTAATACATATTGGGACACAAAATGGGTATAGTAACAAACCAGATTTAGTTCAGAATGTTAAAGACCAATTAGACATATTTTTAACATTAGATGTTGAAGAAAATAATGATTTACCTTAAATAGTATTTTAATTATATCGGTAACGTGAGAAAAAAAACTGAAGCTTCACCAATCCCTAAAACAGAAGCTAAAAAAAGGGAAAAACCACTTATTATTAAACCAAGCATTTTTGAACCAATACCAGAAATCTTACCTACTCCACCTAAAACTAAAAAGTCAGATGATAAGTATGTTAGATTAGCACTTAACGCAAAAATAGACGATAAAAAACAAATACAAGATAGAGTGTTAAAAGGTGAGTTAAAGTTAGCGTATTTTGCATCAGATGGTGATTTAGGATATCATTATTATCTTGTTTTATAACAATAATAATTGTACCTTTGATTTATAAATAATTAAACAATAAAAAATGGATTTAAAACAAAAGTTAAGGGCTGATTCTATTGAGTGCTTAAGGAATAAAAATGTTAAAAAAAGAGCTATATTATCTGTTGTTTTAGGTGAAATAGACACAGCTGAAAAAATGACTAATGGTAGTTCAGCTACTGATGGTGAAGTTATTCTAATCCTTAGAAAACTAGAAAAAAATTTGATGTTAGCTGGAACACCTGATTCACTTGCTGAATTAACTTTAATTAAAGAATATTTACCAGATTTGATGGGTGAGGAAGAAATAAGAGTTATTTTGGGAGGTTATAAATCAGATGGTATTAAGAATTCTGGTGCTATGATGGGTGCTTTCAACAAAAACCATAAAGGGTTAGCTGATAATATATTAGTATCAATGATTGCAAAAGAAATGTTTTCATAATGTTTGAGTACATCATAATAATATTAACACATTTTGTTTGTTATTTCGTGTTACAAACAAGCCATATGAATAAAAGAAAGAGTAGTAGTTTATATTATTTGACTATGTATATAACAGCATATTCTTTAATAACTACGTTATGTTTGGTCCTAAGGTTTAAATGGTTTTACGATTTTAACTATTTTCACGTTTTTATCGTAACCTTTATTACACATTGGGTAATTGATTATTTCGCTGGTAAACTATCTAAATACGAAGCATCACAAAAAAATAATGGTTTCTTTAATATGATTGGTTTTACTCACTGGATTCATGTTGCGGCATTAATTTTAACGTATAAATATATAATAATATGAAATTACAATTAGAAAAACAAAATATATTCTTTATTAGTGATAGCCATTTTTTCCATGCAAATGTAATTGGTTTTGATAACAGACCATTCAATGATGTTAATGAAATGAATGAAACTATGATTACTAATTGGAATTCCGTAGTTGGTGAAGAAGATACAATATTCTATTTAGGTGATTTATCATTCAATAGAAAAAATGAAGTGAATAAAGAACTGGTCCATAAGTTAAATGGTAAGATACATTTTATTTTAGGTAACCATGATGATGAGAAAGAAATTATTAAATTAAATAGGTTTGAAACTGTAAGTGATTACATAAATTTAAAAGTTCAAGACGAAGATGCAAATAACGGTTTTCAAAATATAGTTATGTTGCATTACCCAATTTTATCTTGGGATAAAAAGCATTATGGTTCTTGGATGTTACATGGTCATTGTCATCAAAAGTTAACTGAAAGCAACCCAAGTTTTTACGACAATAAAGTGTTAGATGTCGGTTGTAATGGAATTAGTTACACGCCAATAAATTATTTTGGGGTTAAGAAAATAATGTTAAATAAAAAATAAACTAAAATAAAAACTGATGAAAGAAAAAAATGAAAGTAAGTCAAAAAGTGTTGGTCTTACTAGTTATGAAGTTATGAAAATGATTACAAGTAGAGGAGAATATATGGTGGAAAGCGATGATATGGTTGAAGACACAAACAATAGTTTTGTTGGAAAAGATGAACATGAAGAAGTTGAAGAACCATTTCTAACTAACGTCTATACTACTGAGGTTAGTTTTATTGAATTAGCTATAATTAACGCTTATTTATATTCTGTTTATGTTGGTAAACAAGATGGAATTATCGTCAAAAATTATGGTACAACTGATGCGTTAGGGTTTATCGATTTTTCTGGGGTATTTAATCCAATAGAATCATATTGGTTTTCTAGTAAGTTCATTGATACTGATACCGAATTTTTTATTCAAACTAAAATATATGTTGATAATAGAGATGTATTACATTGTCAATTACATTTAACGAGTAAAACAAATTTTGAATATAACGAGTTAATCGAGTTTTCTAAAAAAATTAAAAAAATATCTTTTAATAACTCAGAATATAAAGGAAAATGTATTAAAGTTAAGTTGAAAGATGGTATGTTTAAAGGTATTGAGGTAATAAACCTTGTAGAATCAGGTAATACTTTAGTACTAAATGATGTGCAGAAGAAATATATTGACCATTTTGTTTCTCGTGTTGGTAGAGGTGGTAATGCTAGGTATTTATTAAATGGTAACCCAGGAACTGGTAAAGCACAACCACTTGATGCCAAAATATTAACACCAAATGGTTGGATAACTATGGGTGAGGTTAAGGTTGGTGATGAAGTTTTAACCCCATTGGGTGAAACCACTAAGGTAATAGGTGTTTTTCCACAAGGTAAAAAAGAAATCTATGAGATTGAAACTGTGGATGGTAAAAAAGTAGAAGCTTGTAGTGAACATTTATGGAAAGTTTTTGGTATTAAAAAAGGTGTGGGACAAGATTGGTCAATATTAAATACTGATTCAATTAAATATGCTTTAGAAAATACGAACACAAAAATTATATTACCGTTAATTTCGACTAATGTAGCTAAATCAATAGGTAAAGAAAAAGAATTTGTTATTGAACCATATGTAATGGGTTACTTGTTAGGTGGTGGTTCATTTGGTAAAGAGTCATTAAAAGTATATGTTGGTGATGATGATGAAATCATTTATAGGTTATCTACTTTAATTGGTGATGGTTATAAAATAATAGCTGATAAAAAATACGGTAATTATTCAATAACTACAACTGATGATAATTTATTAGTTCGTGAAATAAATGAATTAGGGTTATCCGATACGAGTTCAGATACTAAATTTATACCAGAGAAATATAAAAATGGTTCATTAGACCAAAAATCATCGTTAATACAAGGTATTATGGATTCAGATGGTAATATTGATGAGCGTTCAAGGTTATCGTATTCTACTACTAGTAAAAAATTAGCCACTGATATTCAAGAATTAATCTGGTCAATTGGTGGTATCTGTAAAATAAAAGAAAAATATGGTAAACTTAAGTATAAAGGTGTTAAAAAACTTGTTAAGTTAACTTATAATTTAAGGATTAAGTTTCATTCACCAACAGCATTATTTTGGTTAGCGAGAAAAAAAAATAAAATAAGTTCAACTTACCAAAGTAATTATATAAAAAACAAGGTTAAATCAATTAATTTTGTTGGGTTAAAAGAAGCTCAATGTATAATGGTTGATGATAGTGAACATTTATATATCACAAATGATTATATTGTAACACACAATACAGAATCAATCAGAGATATTGCTCGTAGACTAACCCCAGATGTTACATTTATTATTCCAGATTTTAATAATTCAGACGACTTAACAACAATCATGGAAGCTTGTGAAATATTTGAAAATGGTGTTATCATTATGGATGATATTGATTTGTATTTAGGTTCAAGAGACAATGGCAGTTATACTCGATTATTAGGACAGTTTCTATCCTTTTTTGATGGAGTAAAGAAAAGAAAAATAAGTCTGTTAGCCTCAACAAACGATAAAGGACTAGTTGATAAAGCGGCTGAACGTCCAGGTAGATTCAATCTAACTCTAGACTTTAGTTACTTAGATAAAGAACAAATAATAAAGGTGTGTGATATTCACTTACCAGAAATATGGAGAGTTAAAGAAGTATATTCTGCATTAAGTGGTACCGTTTCTGGTAAGAAAGCAAATATAACTGGTGCATTTATCGCTAATTTGGGTGATAACATTCGTGAAATGTCAGAAGATGAACCAAACTGGACCTTAGAAGATACTATTAGTTTGATTACAGAAAGCTATAAAGGTTTTTATATGTCACAAACTAGTAAAGATAAAGAGTCTGTGGGGTTTAAAAACGGTTAATATTAAAATATTAATAAAAACCAGATAAACTAATTTATCTGGTTTTTATTATATACATTTGTTTAAAATAAAATAAAAATATATGGAAATTAAAAACACTTCATTAGACATAACAAACAAGTTAATTTCTGAGTCACAAATTGGTGTAGTAATTGGTCGCTTCCAAACGAATACTTTACATTCTGGTCACTTAGCTCTGTTAGATAAAGTAATGGAAAACCATAAGAAAGTAATTATCTTAGTTGGTATTTCCAGAATTCAAAACACGAAAAAAAATCCATTAGATTTTGCTTCTAGAAAAGCTATGATTCAAAAAATTTACCCAAATTTAACTATATTACCGTTAATTGACCAAAGGTATAATGAAAAATGGAGTAAAGAGGTGGATAAACTAATTCAGTTACCATATGGAAATCAAAAGACTGTAATTTACGGGAGTAGAGATAGTTTTATCCCTTATTATTCTGGTAAATTACCAGTTGTTGAGTTAGAAGAAGCTGCGGGACATAATGCTTCTAATATTCGTGGAAATATTGCTAGAGAAACTTTAGATTCAGATGACTTTAGAGCTGGAATAATCTATTCAACTCATAATAATAGACCAGTAAATCACCCAACTGTCGATGTATGTGTATTTAATGACAAGGGTGAAATATTATTAGCACGTAAACCTAACGAAAAATACTTGAGGTTTATTGGTGGGTTTGTTGATACATCTGATAAAAGCTTAGAAGAGGCTGCTAGAAGAGAGTTTAAGGAAGAAACTGGTGGTAATTGTGAAATAGCTTTCTTAAAATATATCATGAGCCACAAAGTAGAAGATTGGAGATATAACAAAGAAGAATCTGGGATTATGACAACGTTATTCTTAGCCGAAAAGGTTAGAGGTTTTGCGATTGCTAGTGATGATATCCAAGAGTTAAAGTGGTTACCAATTAAAGATTTTAGTAACTTTGATGGTATTAGGACTAAAATTATGGTGGAACACCGTGAAATGATGACCGAATTAGTAGACCAAGTTTATCTACATAAATTAATCCCAAATATCGGGGAAAGACTTATGGAAAGGGAAGGGAATATAACATATAATAACGAATAACATGAAAATTTTAGAAAAAGGTCTTATATGTCTTCATGGTCTTAGTAACGTGGGTAAAACAACCATATTGATTAATGTTGCAAGTAAAAGTCTGATGGAAGGTAAAAAAGTCCTTTACATTAGTGGTGATAGTAATTATAATTCTATAAGTAATAAAATTATAAAAAATTTAAGCGGACGTGTTTTTTTAAAAAACATTAAAAATTTTGAATTAAAAGAACTTAGAACAAATGAACAACTTATTGATATTTTGACGGAATATCAAAACAAGGGGTTAGATACTGTATTAATTGATTTTTGTTTAATAAACGATGCTATTATTGATAAATTAAGAGAATTAAATGTTCATAGTTTGTACACGATAAACTCTTTACCATCAAAGATATCAAATTATAAAGATGATGTTATGCTAAGTTTAAACAAACCTAAAAAATCTAGATTACAAAATATTAAATATTTTTTATTATTTTGGAAACAAAAGCCAAATTTAATAATAAATATAATCAAAAATAGGTTTGGTGAAGATGGTTTATCTGAAATGGTTTATTTAGATTTTAAAACAGCTAAAATAGTAACTTAAAAAAAAATACAATATGAATTTAAATTTGCAAATAAGTAAAAAGTTTGAGAAAGCATTAGTTAATAATGACTGGGATGGAATGGTGGAAATAGAAAACCATTTAAAAAAAATATTAAAAAAACCAAATAATTTGGTCTTGTGTTCGGATGCGTATAAATATTCACACCCAAAATTCTATAATGGTGGTTCTTTAAAAATGACTAAAATGATTTCTTATTTAGAATCAAGAGGTGGTAAATTTGAAGAAACAGTTTATTTTGGTATGCAAAGAATCCTTAAGACACATTTAGAAGGTGTTGCAATAACAAAAGAAGAGGTTGATGAAGCCTATGAGTATTTAGGTAATGAACTAGGTGTATTCGGTAGAAATGATGTTTTTGATAGAACAAAATTTGATTACATTATTGATACCTATGGTGGTAAACTTCCAATATCAATAAAATCTGTCCCAGAAGGAACAGTTATTGGAACAAACAATGTTTTATTCACTATTGAATCATTAGATGAGAACTGTGCTTGGTTAGTAAATTTTTTAGAATCTTTATTGCTTCAGGTATGGTATCCTATTACTGTTTGTACTTTATCCAGAGAGGTTAAAAAAATTGTTAAAAAAGTATATCTTCATAACACAGCATATAATGAAGAAACTATTGATTTACTTGTTGGTTTAACTTTAAATGATTTTGGATTTAGAGGTGTATCGTCCGTTGAATCAGCTGGTATTGGTGGTATGGCCCACTTAGTCAATTTTGATGGTTCTGATAATATCATGGCATCAAAAAATATTAAAGAGTTTTATAACACAGAAACTGTTTTTGGTTTATCGATTCCAGCAACAGAACATTCAATTATGACCTTGTTAGGTGAGAAAGGTGAGGTTGATATGATGAGACGAGTACTAAGTACGTTTCCAACTGGAGTTGTGGCGTGTGTTTCCGATTCTTATGATGTATTTCGTGCATGTAGTGAATATTGGGGAACGGAATTAATTAATTTGATTTTATCCAGACCATCAGAGCCAGGAAATCAATTAGTTATTCGTCCAGATTCTGGAAACATATTAAAAACTTTGATAGCTATTTTTGACATATTATTTGAAAAATTTGGTTATACTGTAAACGAAAAAGGCTATAAAGTTTTACCACCACAAGTGAGAGTTATTCAAGGTGATGGTGTTAATTTGGAATCAATAAAAGATATTTATAATTTATTAGAAAAACATAAAATATCTCCAGAAAACTTAGCATTGGGTATGGGAGGTAAATTATTGCAAGGCGTTGACCGAGACACTTGTGGGTTTGCAACAAAAGCATCTTATGTTGAATTAAATGGAGTTGGTTACGGGGTTCAAAAAAACCCAACCGAGATGGACTCTAATGGTAATTTAAGTAAAAGTTTTAAGAAATCTAAAAAAGGTAGGTTAAAACTAGTTAAAAATGAAGATGGTAAATTCAGAACTGTTACATCATACGATTCAGACTTTGAAACAGTAAAAGATGAATTAGTAGAAGTATTTAGAGTTGGTTATATCACTAAAGAGTGGACCTTTGAGGAAATTAGAGAAAGAGCTAAAGTTTAATAATTTAATAAAAATAATATGATTAAATACATTGATGGTGATATAATTAAGATGTCTGATAATTTTGAGGTAATAGGTCATTGTTCAAATTGTTTTTGTGCAATGGGGTCTGGAATTGCACCACAAATAAAACATAAGTTTCCAGAAGCTTATAAAGTAGATTGTGAAACAATTTCTGGTGATGAATCTAAGATGGGTACGATTACGTACACAAAGAACACGAAACCTACGACTATCGTTAATTTGTACGGACAGTACGGTTACGGAAGAAAAAATGGGCAAATGGACTTGGATTACGATGCACTTAGAAAAGCCCTTAGAATGGCTAAGAATAAGTTCACTGGTAAATCATTCGGGTTCCCGAAACTAGGAAGCGGATTAGCGGGTGGTTCTTGGGATATTATAGAGCAAATAATAGAAGAAGAATTAAAAGGTGAAGACGTAACAGTAGTTAATTACGTTCCACAAAACTAAAAATTAAAAAAAAATGGTTACAAAAGCAATTAATAGATTTTACGAACAAAAAAAACTACGTAATTGGGAAATTGGTTATTGGGCATTTGATATTCATGGTACAATATTAAAACCAAACTATGAATTAGGTAATATCCCTAGTCAATTTTATCCTATGGCTAAAGAAACGTTACAACTCATTAGTAAATTTAAGGATATTACTATGTTACTGTATACTTGTTCTCATCCTCATGAAATAGAAGAATATCTGAAATTATTTAAAGAGAATGATATTAATTTTACATGGGTAAATGAAAATAAAGATGTTACAACAAACATTTATGGTTATGGTAATTACGATAAAAAACCATATATGAATGTATTGTTTGAAGATAAAGCTGGTTTTGATGCTGATAACGATTGGCAAGAAATTTACTCTTTAATGTTATTAAAATGTTAGAATTTAAAAACCCAATACCAGTTGTTGACCAACAAAATAATGAAGGGTTTGCGATATACGTAACTAATGGTGGTACATTTGAAAACGATATATGGTGTGTTGTATTATGCGATGGTGGTACGATAAGGCACTATACAACTAATCAGCTTAAAGTATATAATAATCAAACTTTTAATATAATAAAAAAAGAAAAAGAAAAATAAAAATAAAAATATGTCAATAAAAAAATTAGAATTAACAGAAAATCACGTTTTGTTATTAAAAAATCTTGGGTGGTCGGTAAATAATGGTGTTATTGGTGGTGTTTCCGAAGAAACAGGTGGTTATGCCCCTCCATTTGGTTTTACGACAATCTATGAAGCTATCGATTTAATTTTAAATGGTAGAAAAGAAAATAAACCAAAATTATTTTCTGAAGAAGAATTAATATTAGACCCATTTACGGATGAACAAAAATCAGAGTGGGATAAATTATATTCAGAGTTACCTGATGCTTTATCAATAATTTTACAAAGGGGTAGTTTTGAATTAGGTAAGTTCAAAACTAAATTTCATTTGATAAAGTGGGAAAAAATAGGATAACTTAAATTTATAAATAAAAAATAACTATGCAATCAGTATTAATTTCATTAGATGGTCGTTTTGAACTAGCGAATAAAATAATCGCTGTTATTGAAAGTTTCAATGTTTTAGAAACAGAGTTGATTAAACTCGAATATGTGAACATAGAAAAATTTTCTGATGGTGAATTATGTGTTAATTTTATAAATTCGATACGTGGAAAACGTGTATTTATATTAACATCACCAAATAATTCTGACGAGATAATTAAGCTAAATTTAGCAATTGATGCTGCTAAAAGGGCAGCAGCAAAAGAAATAATTCCAATTATCCCGTTCTTCCCTTATCAAAGAAGTGATAAGAAAGACCAATCAAGAGGCCCTATTGGAGCAAAAGTAATTGTTGAAATGTTAGAAAATCGTGGTTCTACTGGTGTAATTATTTTTGATTTACACGCAGAACAAATCCAAGGATTTTTTAATATCCCAGTAACTTATTTAGATTCTAAAAATGTGTTTAACGACTACATTGCTAGTATATTTGATGAAAACACTATTCTTTGTGGACCAGACGCTGGCTCTGGAAAAAGAGTTAAAAGAATGAAGAACCAATTACAAGTTTATCATGATATTTCAATAAATTATGTCATGCTAGATAAAACAAGAACCAAAGCAAATGTGGTCGATGAAATGGTTGTTATTGGTGATGTTAACAATAAAAATGTTATTATTCTTGATGACATGATAGATACTTTCGGTACAGCTAATAAAGCGGTAGAAGTTTTATTAGAACATGGGGCCAACTCAGTAAGAATGATTGCTAGTCATGGAGTTTTATCTGGACCAGCTTTAGATATAATTGGTAAATCAAAACTAAATGAATTAATAATCAGTGATTCATTAGAATTAATCATTCCGAAAGACCATCCGTCAAAAGAAATATTAAATAAAATAAAAGTAGTTTCCATCTCCAAGCAAATTGGGTTGGCTATTATGGCAATTAACGCTGATTCAAGTTACGAATATTTGAAAGGTGAAAGATTTTAATGAAACTTAAAAAAAAAATTAAGTTAATTTAAGATAATAAAGTAATGCTATAGTTATTATTATTAAAAAATAATAGTATGTTTGTATAAATAATAAATAATTTAATGAAGAAATTAAAATTTAAAGATTTAACAGAAGATGATATAAATTATCTTAAAGATAGCTATGTAAATAGAGTTAATTTAGGGTTAAGCGTTGAAAAACTAGCAAGTAGACTAGGTGATGAATATAATTTATCTGAACGTACAATTAGAAAATGGTTTAGTGAAAAACTTTTCTTAAAAGAAAAAGAAATAATTGAACCAGAACAATACCTAAAAGCAAAGAATAAAACGCATAACAACGATATAAAACGTTTTATAATCACCTACGCACAGAATAACACACCTGTACATACTGGGTTCATTAAAAATATTGAGACATACGCTAAATATATAAATGCAGAAATATTAGTAATTGCTGGTAGATATAAAAACCCAACTAGTTTATGGACCAAAGAACAAGAACAAGATGAATTCTGGGCGAAAGAAGTTGAACCATATTTAGACGCTAATAGACACGATATACATAAATTCGTATCCATTATGTCTGATATTAAGATACAACCTACTGCGGTTAACCCTATGACTGGATTACAAGCTTTAAGTGGAGTTAATTCATCAGTGTTTGGTCATCCAAAAGTGCAAATGGAAATGATTCCCGTTTTAGAAGGTAATAAACCAAAAATAATGGTAACTACTGGTGCGGTAACGAAAAAAAACTATAGTGATTCTAAATCTGGAAAAACTGGCGAGTTTCACCACACATTTGGTTTTGTTGTTGTTGAGATTAAAAATGATGAAACTTTCTTTATAAGACAAGTGACCGCTGACGATAACTCTGGAAACTTCACAGATTTATATCACAAAGTTAAGAATGGTCAAATAGAAAAAATAAAAAAAGTTGCTGGTATTATTTTAGGTGATTTACACTACGGACATCACGACCAAGAAGTATTAGATAAAACATTTTATTTGATGGATAAATTAGTCCCAGAACACGTTATTTTACATGATGTATTCGATGGTAGCTCTATTAGTCATCACGAGATGAAAGACCCCTTTGTTCAATATGGTAAAGAAATTGCTGGAACAAATGATTTAGGTAAAGAAATCGATTATATGATGGAGTCTTTGAAAAAGTTTGAGAAATTCAAAAATGTTGTTATTGTAAGAAGTAATCACGATGATTTCTTGGACCGATGGTTAAAGAATGAAGATTGGAAAAAACAACCAACATATAAGAATTCGAGACTTTACATGAAGTTATCTGATATTCTTTTGGCACAATATGGTGATGACCCTTACAACGTAAAGGGTGTAATTCCAACATTAATTAATCAAGGTTTTCCTACATTTATTACACTTGGGCGTAATGATTCATACAGAGTAAAAGACTGGGAAACTGGAAGCCATGGTGATTTAGGTGCTTCTGGTTCTAGGGGTTCTTTGTTGCAATTTAGAAAATTGAATACTAAGATTGTTGTTGGTCACTATCATAGTCCTGGTAGAAAGGATGGGGCATTATCTGTGGGAACTTCAACTAAACTTAGAGTTGGTTACAATAAGGGAGCTAGTTCTTGGTTACAAGGACACGTAATTATTCATACAGATGGAAAGGCACAACATGTTAACTTCATTGATAATGAATACACAACATTTAAATAAAATAAAAGAAGCAACTAAATTTAGTTGCTTCTTTTATTTTAAACAAAATTAATAATGGAAAATAATAGGTTATATAATAAAAATAAATTACTTTTGTTAAAAATAAAAACAAAATGATAGAAATTGTCGGTCAAGATTCAATGTTAAGTTTAGGTGATATTTTTTTACATCAAGAAACAGAATTTTCAGAAACTGATGTTTCTAATATGGATGAATTTGAAAAGTATTATCAAGCCAGAGAATTAGTAAAAAATTGGAATACATTGAATTTGAAAAAACTTAAAATAAAAGAATTATCCTTAGAGATTATGGGGATTGATTTCATAATAAAATAATAAAAATGGAAAAAGAAAAGGTTAAAATAGTTAAAATGTTTATTTGGGATTTTGATGGGACTTTAGTTGATTCCCCTTTACCAGAATTTGGTAAAGTTGAATATAAAAATAAAACTGGTAATGATTGGGTATTTGAAGGTTGGTGGGGGAAACCATTAAGTTTATCGCTAAAGATATTCGATATTCCAAAAATAGAGAGTGTTACTAGTGAATACGATAAAGTTAAATCTTGTGAAACAATTTGTAAAGTTATGCTTACTGGTAGAATAAAAAAGTTGTCAGAGCAAGTTAAAGAAATATTAGAAAGCCATGAATTAAAGTTTGATGAATACCATTATAACAACGGTGGTTCCACTGAAATATCAAAAATTAAGACTATGGATAGTCTTTTAGAAAAATACCCAGATGTTAGGGAAATAAATATGTGGGATGACCGTTTAGCTCACATACCAATATTTAAAAATTGGGGTGAAAATCAAATTAAAATTGGTAGAATTGATGTTTTCAATATAACAGTTGTTCCTAGCACTAGAGGTTAAAAAAAAAAATGATGTTTTACATCATTTTTTTGTTTGTTAAGAATTATTTAAGTACTTTTGTATAAAATAGGAATAAATGAAAAAGAAAGAACATATTTTATGTGCGGCAAATTATTACTTAGAAGAAAATAAATATGTTAACCAACCATTTAACATTGATAGTGGTTTTGTTATTGCTGGCATGAGACGTATAAATTGTGTTACTAGTTTTAAGATGATAAACCCTTCAGTAAACGATAAAAAAATTGATGTGATTGAAGGGTTTATAACTAGTAAAAACAATTTTGTTACTAGAGAAAGGGCTGCTGAAATTGCTTTTGATGGTGGTCAGATAAAAACCCTAGTTATCGCTTTATATTCACAAGATTTGTATTAATGATAGATGATACAATAATTATTTTTTTAAGTAAAAGGCATGGGTTCTTAAACTTCTTAGGGTTGATTGAATATATGAAACGGTCTAACTTAAAATACCAAGACAAAAGATTAATTGGGTCTTTAGGTTTGGCAACTTTTGATAGTATAATCATCGATTTAACTATGTTAAATAAATATGATAACAATTTAGTCTTTCATGTATTTCTACATGAGACAGCACATATGAAGAGAATTAAAAAATTAGGTCCTGATAATATCTTAAAACTATTGTCTGATACTAATTTCGAAGCTTATTGTAACCATATTTTTACTGAGGAAATAATTGCCGATAGGTTTAGTAGTTTACTTTTTTTAAAGTTAAATAAATTTATAATAAAGAATAGTTATTCTCAGAATTTACACTTAAAAGATAATCAAACAAAATATCTAGGGGTGATTACCCAAAATTTTAATGTAATAAAAAATGACATAAATAAATATAATAATCTAGTTGAATCTTATATAATAAAATAAATTAACTTAAAGATAATTCACTAATGTTTCCAAAAGAATTTATGTTTGAATTTTTTGATAATGTTTATACATTACAAATACAAGACGAGAAAAATTATTCAATAGTAAAAAATAACACTAAAATAAACACTAGCGTTGTTATGAAAGAGTTAGATACGATTTTAGGGGAAAGTAAAGGTAATATAAAAATATTTGAAGAGTGGTGCGTTGATAAATTTTATTCTGCTAAAAATACTATAGTGAATTATGTAGAAGGTAAAGTAATAAATAATAAGGGTCACTCACCAGTTAAAATATTAGAAATAATTTTAGGTGAATTACCAAAAATAAAGGGAGTTGAATACGGTGGTAAATTTATCGATGATAAATTTACCGATTTTACTTTTAATTTGGTATTTAATGATGATTTAAAAAAACTAATAGAAGAAAAACCAGAACATCGTTGTTCCATTTATCTTATTGATTCAATGAATGCTAAATCAGATGGATACACTAAAAACTTATTAGAAAAATATAAAAAAAACATATTAAGTTGGTACTTTAATAATTTTGTGGAAAATAAGGTTTATGATTTATTTAGTGAACTCATTATAATTTTGGGTAAAGAAAATTGGGAAGTTCGTTGGGTTGGTCATGGTAATTTTAATAAAAAAAAACTAAGAATATTTTTTTTAGATGATGTTGATGAAATATATAATAAAGTAGAATTATTATATGATGAATGGTACTTAGAAAAAGTTATTGGATTAACAGAAAAAAATATGAATTAAAAATATGAAAAACAAAAGAGTTAATTTCCCAACAGTTAATAGAGATTTTACTTTATTATATCCAGAGCCACAAAAAATACACTTAATAATAGAAACTGAAGAGTTTATAGATTTATTTGTAGCAGAGCAGTTAATTGAATTAGTTGAAAAGAGAAAATTAGATAAACTAAAAAATAAATAGTAATTTAATTTGTAATTACATTATATTATTGTACTTTTGTTCCATGGAAAAAATTAAGATAAAAAAAGGTGAACATTTAATCGCAATAGGTGATACTCATGGAAGGAATTTATGGGAGAAAATAGTAGAGAAAGAAATAAAAGCAGATAAAATAATCTTCATGGGAGATTATTTTGATACACATGATGATGTATCAGTTAAAAAGCAAATAGAAAATTTTGAAAAAATATTAGCGTTTAAAAAAGCTAATATGAAAAAGGTGGTTTTATTAATCGGTAATCACGATTTTCATTATTTAACTACAGCCCAAGAAACCTATTCTGGTTTCTCAGGAAATAACTTTAATGATATTAATGAAATTTTACAACCAGCAATTGAAGAAAAACTTCTTCAAATGTGTTTTGTTCATAAAAAATATTTATTTACTCATGCTGGCGTAACAAAAACATGGGTAAATAATTCATTAATTGATTTAGATAACATTCAAGATTCAATTAATGAAAAGTTTTTAACTGAACCAAACATGTTTAGATTCAACATTGGTGTTAACGGTGATAATAGTGGTGATGATGTTACCCAAGGACCAATTTGGGTTCGTATACCATCACTATTATTAAATATGGTTATTGGATATACCTTTGTTGTTGGTCATTCAACTATTAAAGAATTAACGATAAGAGAGAAATTAATCGGTATTGATACAATAGGAACAAGTGGTGAATACTTAGAGATAATTAATTTAATACCTAAAGCAAAAAAAATAACTGATGATTAAAAAAATAACCACCAATAAACGGGCCTTCTTTGACTATTTAATTTTGGATAGCCATATTGCTGGGATACAACTTCAAGGCTCCGAAGTAAAATCAGTTATAAAAGGTAAAGTTTCAATATCGCAAGCTTTTTGTATCATTGAAAATAATTCAATATATATTTGCGGTATGGATATTGAACCTAATAAAGAAAGTGGTAAAATTGATAACCACGAACGTTTAAGGGTTAGACGTTTATTAATGAAGAAAAAAGAAATAATTAAATTGAGTAATAGTATAACACAAAAAGGGTTAACTATTGTACCAACGTTTCTGTTTATCTCTGATTACGGTAAAATAAAGTTAGAACTAGGTTTGGCTAAAGGTAAGAAACTTTACGATAAAAAAATATCAGTTAAATTAAAAGATTTAGATAGAGATTTAAAAAGAAACTTAATATAAATAGCTTACCTTTAAAACAATTAAAATTAATTATGAAAAAATTTACAATTTCTGCGGCTAGTTATACTCATATTTCAAATGAATCTTTTAAACAATACTTAAAAGATGTATCAAAAATAGAATTATTTACTACTGCCGAAGAAGAATTTGAGGTAGCGGAAAAAGCCTCTTTAGGTGATAAAAAAGCTTTAGATGAACTCATAGCTCGTAACCTTAGATTTGTTGTCTCTGTAGCTAAACAATATGTAAGTAGTGATGTTTGTATTGAAGACTTAGTTAATGAAGGTAACTATGGTTTAATAGTTGCCGCAAATAAGTTCGTACCAAGCAAAGGTAATAAATTTATCTCTTTTTCTATTTGGTGGATTAGAAAGTATATTTTAGAATATCTTACTAATTCAGCGAAAACAATTAGAATACCAGCGAATAGAGTAAATGACTTACTCAACTTGAAAAAGAAGATTGCTGATTTGGAACAAAAAAATCAAACAAATGTTAATATCGAAGAAGTAATTTATGATAATTCTTCAATCTACGATAAATTTGAGGTTAAAAATTATCGATTATTAGAATCAATAGAAAAACTTAAAATGTATTCCTTTGATAAAGAGATAGGTACTGATGGTAACTTAACATTAAATGATATTATTTCTAGCGATTTACCACCAACAGACCATTTATTAATTGAAACCGAAACTTCAATTCAAGTTAAAAAGAATCTTGGGGTCTTAAATCAACGTGATAGAAACATTCTATCTGATTTATTTGGGTTAGATGGTACTGAAATACTTACTTTAACAGAAGTAGCTATTAAGTATAATTTATCTAATGAAAGGGTGAGACAAGTGCGGGAGATAAGTCTTAGAAAATTAAAAAAAACTTTTAAAAAATAATCAGATATTTATAATAAACTAAATATAGTATGTATAAATCGATAATAAGAAAAAAGTTAAGGGAAACTCTTTTTGATAAGATTAAAGAAACCAGCAAAAAAGCTAGCAAAAAAAAAGACACCAAAAAAGCTAGCAAAAAAAAAGACACCAAAAAAGATGTTTCAAGTGATAAAAAAGATGAAGAGGAAGATGGAACATCTCAATTCCAAGAATTAAGTCGTGCACAAAAACAAAAAGTAAACTCTTTAACAAAAAAAATAAAGAACGCAACTCAAGGTTCTGGAAAACTTTTAAAACTATCCCAAGTAATGGATGCTGCTGGTACTGGAGACGCAGATGATGCAAGCGATAGGTCAGCAATAGGTAAAGCTGTTTCTGGTAAACCAGATGCAGATGGTAATATAAGGCATTTAACAGTAAAACAAGCTAACGCTATGGGTAAAGTTGTTGATAATCCAACTGCATTTAAATAATAAAAAAAAAACTAGAAGTAATTCTAGTTTTTTTTTTATTTGTTAATGTTTTACTAAATAAAAAAAAATAAGTATAAATAATCATTACCTTTGACAAAGAAATAATTTAATAGTTAAAGTGTAATGGTTAAAACAGTAGAAAAATTAGTTGACTTAGAGTACAATGAATTAGTAACTTTGGGACTTATTGAAAAGAATGAGGATTTATCTTCAATTTTTACCAGTGAAATAAATTTATCTTATAATGTTTTGTATAAACTACAAAAAGAGGGTAAATTAAGTGAAGAAACCAAAACTTTATTACTTGATTTATTTAATAAAGTTATTTTGACTAGAAGTAATTTTATTGAAGCTTATAAAAACATGTTATCTTCTCCTTCTACCTTAAAAGAAGTCTCTACAAAACCAAAGAAAATATCACTTATCCCAAGAAGATATGGGAAAGAAAAAATAATGCAAGATGTTGGGGTTAATAAGGCTTCTTCGATTCAGAGAGCAATGTTAGCTTCAAATGATTTAAAAAACACTTATGTGAATATAAATAATCGTTTGATAAAAGACTATATTACTAAAGAAAATACTTTAACTAACGAAGACTATCGTGATATTTTATCAGCGATAACAACTCTTAAAAGATTAATTTCACCAATTATTAAAAAAACATAAAACATGGAAGAATTTTTAGCATTATGTGGTATGGGTATAGCGTTTTTGGGGTTATCATTTTTATTTAATGGTTTCCCAAAAATAACCATAAATCGTAATTATTATGATTGCGAAAAGAAAAAGAAAATAAATAAATAATTTTATGGGAAACTATTGTAGTTATCCCATCTAGGAAATGGTTTTGGGAATAAGTACAGCGATTATGTCTTGAACATATAATCATTAGTTTGTTATCAATTTATAATTATATAAAAGAATGGGATTAAAGATATTTAAAGAATGTTGTAATAATTGCCTTTTGTCAGAAGATAGAATAGTTAGCCCAAAAGTAGCAAAAGAAATCATAAAAGGTTGTTCAGAAAACCAAACACACTTCATTTGCCATAAAGCAACGATGAATGGTAACGAAGAAATAGTTTGTTGTAAATTCTTTAACACAATTGGTCATAAACATCAAATGGTTAGAATAGCACAAAGACTGGATTCTTTGGAATTTGTAGAGCAGTCAGATAAAGAAAAACTACCAACTTACAAAGAAATGTTATCTAGTAAAAAGTCTAACGTAAAATAAAAAATAATGACTAAGAAAGAAATAGAAGAAAACAAAGTAACCCAATTATGTTACAAAAACTTGGATAAGTTCATTGACATTTACCCAAAAGACAAAAATGCTGATGGATTACGGTGGGAAAATCCCATGCCAGAAAAAGTAAAATTAACAGTCTACTGCAAAGGTGATAATGACGAAGGTTTTTTAATAAATGTAACTTATGATGAAATTGGATTAGAAGAATTAATCGCTCAAAAATGGATTATTCATTCTGAACTTGAAACATTGGTAGGTCATTCTTTAGATGACCAATTAGGAACTAAAATTTAAATATTTGTTTATATGGAAAATGAAATAAGAAAAATGATAGACAAAGTCAAAAACTTTGTAAAAATTAATGAAGGGTTAGAAGATACCTATTGGACAGGTTACAATAATGAAACCGTTACATTGGTTCAAATGTTAGAGTTAACAAAAGATATTAAGGTTCAAGAAATTGATACTTTAAAACTAAAAAACATAGTATTAAATTGGGACGGGAACACAGAAGAAATTGAGAAAATTGAAAAATCTGATATACAATATCCATCATTGATTTTAGTTAACGATGATAATTCAATTAAATATATTCTTGATGGTAACCATAGAATTCAAAAATCAATTAGAAACAACCTACCAACGGTAAAGGTTAAACTAATTCAATTTAGTAAATTACCAGATTATGTTCAGGATATTTTAAGGTAATATCTTTAAATGGTTTAATTCTTTATGAAACAGTAAAAAAAAAAATAATATGGAACATTACGAAGAACTTAGTAGTTTATTACAAGAAAAAACACACCACACGGATATAATGGAGGGGATATTGTCTTCTTGTTATGGGGATAAAAGTATTCATTCATTAGACACAATAAGTAAAAAATTTCGCTTTGAAACAGAAGAGGAGTTCGATGAAATTAAGGGATTAATCGCAGATTTAGCGATTAGAAGAGTTGATTCAATTAATTATAAGTTATGTAATTATTCTATTAATAAAGTAGGTTCAATTGAACTAGAAGAATATTATAGATTAAAACTTAAATTTGAACCAGATGGCTTATAATTACGGTTATAAATCTTTAGGGACATCTTTAAATGGTTTATTAAATTATCTACAAGAAAACCATTTAGTTTTTTATAAAACAGTTAAAACATATGGTGATTTAAATATTCATTTAAAAGAAATTAGATTAAAACAAGAACCAAATAAAGCTGTTTCTAAAAGTTTGGAGACTAACATTCAATATATAAATAAAAACTTTAATTTTAAAATAGTTAGAGAATATTTTAAAATATTGTGTAACCCCTAAAACAAATAGTATTATGAAAGATGGAGGAATTAATATTAAAGAAACTACAAGAGAAATAGCCTTAAGAACGTATAACGAGTTAGTTAAAGACAATAAAATTTTTGACTCACCTACTATTTGGATTGCTTGGAAAAGAGCGTTTGATATAGCCGAAAAAGAATTTAAAAACAGATAATATAATGGAACTAATTAAAGAATTACAGGCTTACGATGAGAACTTAACCGTAAAAGAAATCCTCTTACAAATCAGCAAAAAAGAAGAGCAAGACAATATTATCTGTCAAAAGTATAAAAACAGCTATTTAAAAATGGTGGACGATTGTACTTACTTTGGAAAAACAGTTCAAGTTTTTAAGATAGAGAGTTTAAAAGAGGTTGAGGGTAATTATGCCTTAGTTGGCGAAATAATAAGTATCAGAGAGGAGTCTATTTACAAAAAAGAGGCTGGTGATTTTCATTATTCGGCGGAACAGCTACAAAAAATGGAAGTGATTACAGAAGAACACTATCAAAAGTACGAAAACTACCGCAGAACAATTAAAGAACAATTAAAAATACCGATGTCATGGTAGAAGATTTAAGAAAGGTGATTTACAACCAACACGATATTGTTTGCAACCAAAACTATGGAGACAGTTTACCTTACAGCTTTCATTTAAAAGCCGTTGAATCACAAGGAGAAAAGTTTATCAAATTAATTATAGAAGGGGATGTATTTAATACAGGTAATATTTTTTCCAAAGGTGTCTCATGTAGAGATGTTGTAAGATTGAGTTTAACAGGACATGATTTACAGGAAGATGGTAGAATGTCCTACAAGGATATTAAAGGTTTAGCATCTAAATTAGGGAATAGTTTGGCAGGTGAAATGGTAGCCGACATTATTTACTGCGTGACGGACGAAAAAGGTAAAAACAGGCAAGAAAGAAAATCTGAAAAATACTATGCAGAACTCAAAGAAAACAGGTTAGCAATCTTTGTAAAATTAGCCGACATCAGTGCGAACACTTTATACTCTAAGTTAACAGACAGTAGTATGTATCGCAAATATAAGAGCGAGTTTCCAAAATTTAAAGAGGTATGCTACGTTGAAGAATACTCTGAATTTTTTGAATATGTGCAAAGTTTATAAATATCGTCGAAATCGGCAATAATCAATAATATCGTTAAAATCAACAATAAAATGAAAAAATACAAATTACTACAGTGGTATCCAAGTTTACCAAAAAATTGGGAAGAGGAAATGTTAGTGGGTAAAGGAGACAGGTATAGCAGATATTCACCGTGCAACGGAAAGTATACAGATGCTTATTTAGACGATTTGATAGTAGAAAACAACCCAACATTTTGGGAGTTGCAAGTAGAAAAAAGTTATGAAATTACTCAAACATATTATATACATGGAAAGGGTGTTCAAATATCAGGAGTAAAAAGAGTTTCCGATAACGTTGAGTTTTCCATAGGGGACTATTTTGAAAAGGATAAACAAATAGTAGGCATTATAGAAAAAGGTACATATCGAGCTTGGTTACAGTGTGATTTAGATAGACCCGACTATGGCGTTTGTCTTTCTGTTGCGGAAAAACTAGAGCCACTCTTCATGTCAGAAGAAGGTTTGCCTGTTTTTAAAGGGGGTACAGTGTGGGTTCCTCAAAGAGGTGAAAACAAGTACGCAGGAGTTTTTGAATTTCATGCGGAACATGTTTCTAATAGTATAAAATCTAAATATTTCGCCAAAAAAGAAAATGCAGAAAAATTTATAGAATATATTAATAAAACTTATAAAACTTATACCCTAAGTGAAGTGAAGAGAATTGTAAATAATTGGAGTATGTCCAGAATAGATGAAGAAGATATAATTAAATTTGTTAACAAATGGTAGTAAAAGGGTACATAATAAAAGACAATAATACAAAAATAATTGTATTACGTAGTACAACACTTTTAAAAAATAAAAAGACAGGTGTTAGTTTTGAAGCAAGCGGGGAATTTCAAGTGGATGATTTTACTGACTTAGTTAAGTTAGTAACTAATACAAGGCTTAAATCCATTATTCATAGAGAAACGCAAGAAAGAGTGAGCGAATTGGAATATTTAGATATGGAAAAAGAGCTACTAAGCCTCAGAACTTGGGATGAAGAGGAGTATGAGCACCGTTGGAAAACTCTTGATGACGAATTTAATTATAGAAAGTTTGTAGCATCTTATAGTAGGGAAAATGAAACAGTATATTTAGAAGAGGAAATAGTAGTGGACCAAACAGCTTCCTTGTTAATGGACACAAAACACCCTTATGTAAAGTCAAAATTCTATCAAACGGGTGAAGCAACAGATATTTGCACATACAACAAACCCCAAGCTTATCTAGGCATTGTGCAAGAGAAAATGGTAGAAATAGGAGCTAATTTTTTAGGAGACAGTGGTTTTTCAGACAATACTTCGGGCAAATTATCGTGGAGTAATTCTACACACTCGTGTATTAGATATGTTAAATTTTCAGGTGCTTATGTGTTTAATGACTCTTATGATGTAAAATCAACAAGAACGGGTACGTTTGAAGTTTTGGAAAAGGAATATGAAGATGATAAAAGTAGAATTAGAAAAATAATACAAGATATTTATCTATTAAAATTTGGGAAGTTTGACGAGCAAAAAACACCATCAATTTTAGAAGCGGTTTCCAAGTTGAATTCAAGTTTAAGTTCTCTTAATTCGGTAATTCCGTCAAAGAAAACCCAAAATGATAAGTTAAGGACAGGTGGTTATATTAGAGAAGCTTTAGGATTATTAAATAACAGTTTTACTTTTGAAAAATGAAAGAGCTAACAATATACGAATTCCAAGCAAAACAAATAAAGGATACGCTTAGAATAGTGGCTAACGTTTTAAAAAGCCAATCAAGAGAAACATCTTTAGATAGGGACGTGATGCAAAGTTGGGAAATGATTAAAAACATTTTGGAAGGAGAAAAAGAAAAAACAGTAGAAAGATTTAAGTAAAATAAAATTATTAGATAAACTTACAAAAATAAAAAAAAACATGGAAATAAATTCATTTTTAAAAACTATAATTAACGAGAAAGAAATTAATTTACCAAAAAATAAGGCTTATGAACTAGGTAATAAGTTTTATCAAGGTAGTGTTTTCGACTACGATAAAAAAGGTCATTTAGAAGAACTCGAAAAATCTAAAGTAAGAATAACTATATGTGTGTTAGAAATAATAGAAGTATTAAAAATTTCTGGTTTGGATTTTAGTTTTTGGGAGGATGTATTATTAGAAGTAGAAAATTTATAATCTTAAGTAAAAAAATTATGACTTACAAAGAACTAGTTGATTTAGGTTTTGAACGTTTTGAAATGGGTGATGGTTTTGCTAGACTAGGTTTCAATGATTTTTATCTTTTTTTAAAAATAAACAAAGAAATTTCTTTTGAATGGAATTGGGATAATAGTTCATTGGTTAAAATGGTTCGTTACAAAGGTTCTACAGTACAAAATTATATTGAAATAGACAACCTTAAATCTTTAAAGACATTACTATATCTCTATCAAAAAAAAGAAGGAAATAGTGGTACAAAACCTATAATTAGTGATTATAATAAAAAAGAAAAATACACAGTTAACCCTTATCATATTGCATAAACTTAAAAAAAATTAAGGGTTAATAATAACTGTAACCCATAGTGGATAACGAAAAAAACGACATTAAATTATTTAATGTCGTTTTTTTCGTTTACCTTTGGTTTTAATCTTTTAAATAATTTAATTATGTCAACTAATTTTTTACCTAAAAACATCCATAAAGGCGTTAATTCGGATGGTTCTTCGTTCAAAACCGAAGAATTTGATTTAAACGCAACCGCTAATATCAATTTATTTAATGGTTTTTGGGCGATACTCGCTTCAGGATTTATTGGATTATTATTAGCACCATATTTTTTTGTCATGGCAGTACTTTCATTCAACGGGAATAAATCCTTGTTCTGGGTCAGTGCAATTATTTCTGGTTATGTCATTTTTGATTTTAACAAAGGTTGGTTAATATTATTAATCGCTAGTTTGGGATTCACCGATTCTGAACTTTCACATATTGGGGGGGGGATGGGTGGTATTCTTTTATGTAGTGCTTTTATGATAATATTTGGAAAACAATTTAGGTTGTGGATAATTAACTCATTTCCAGAACCAAGTATGCGTTGGATAGTATATTTAATAACTTTATTCATAATTTGCTTTATTGGTTTTCAATTTACTTTAACTAAATTCGAAACTAATAATAATGCTTGGGTCAGAAGTAATTTAAACTTAGGACCAATTGAAGAACCAATTAAATATTAACCATATGTAAATAATTAGCAAGGGAATTGGTAATGGTGATGGTACTGGTTATGGTTGGGGTGGTGGTAATGGTGATAGTAATGGTAATGGGTAAAATAAAGTATATATGGAAGTAATTAGCAATGGTAGTGGTAATGGTTCTGGTGATGGTGATGGCAACGGTAATGGTAGAGGTAATGGTAATGGTAATGGTGATGGTTATGGTTCTGGTTGGGGTGGTGGTAGAGGTGATGGTGATGGTTATGGTAATGGCTATGCTAATGGTTATGGTAATGGTGATGGTGATGGTTATGGTAATGGTTGGGGTGGTGGTAGAGGTGATGTTAATGGCAACGGTAATGGATAAAATAAATAGGTATGGAAGTAATTAGCAATGGTAGTGGTAATGGTAATGGTAGTGGTTATGGTGATGGTGATGGTTATGGTAATGGTAGTGGTTATGGTGATGGTGATGGTGATGGTTATGGTAATGGTAGTGGTTATGGTGATGGTGATGGTGATGGTTATGGTAATGGTAGTGGGTAAAATAAAGTATATATGGAAGTAATTAGCAATGGTTCTGGTAGTGGTGATGGTGATGATTATGGAAACGGTTATGGTTCTGGTGATGGTAATGGTAATGGTTCTGGTTATGGTTATGGTAATGGTAGTGGTCGTGGTTATGGTCGTGGTGATGGTTCTGGTACTGGCAACGGTAATGGTAGAGGTGATGTTAATGGCAACGGTAATGGATAAAATAAATAGGTATGGAAGTAATTAGCAATGGTTCTGGTAGTGGTAATGGTTATGGTGATGGTGATGGTGATGGTTCTGGTGATGGTAGTGGTTATGGTGATGGTTATGGTAATGGTTATGGTTATGGTAATGGTAATGGTCGTGGTAGTGGTTATGATTATGGTTCTGGTAATGGTAATGGTAATGGTTATGGTAATGGTGATGGTAATGGTAGTGGTTCTGGTAGTGGTGATGGTTGGGGTGATGGTAATGGGTAAAATAAAGTATATATGGAAGTAAGTAGCAATGGTTCTGGTAATGGTGATGGTTCTGGTAATGGTTATGGTTATGGTAATGGTGATGGTGATGGTTCTGGTAATGGTTAAAATAAATAGGTATGGAAGTAATTAGCAATGGTAGTGGTTCTGGTAATGGTTTAGGTACTGGTTCTGGTTATGGTTCTGGTTGGGGTGATGGTTCTGGTTCTGGTAATGGTAATGGTTATGGTAATGGTTATGGTTATGGTGATGGTAATGGTGATGGTAATGGTGGTGGTTCTGGTAGTGGTTCTGGTAGTGGTTCTGTTAGTGGTTCTGGTAGTGGTTCTGTTAGTGGTGATGGTAATGGTTGGGGTGGTGGTAATGGTGATGTTAATGGCAACGGTAATGGGTAAAATAAAGTATATATGGAAGTAATTAGCAATGGTTCTGGTAATGGTAATGGTAATGGTTCTGGTAATGGTAATGGTTATGGTAATGGTTATGGTTATGGTAATGGTGATGGTGATGGTTCTGGTAATGGTTATGGTAATGGTGATGGTAATGGTTATAGTTATGGTACTGGTTATGGTTACGGTTCTGGTAATGGTAATGGTGATGGTAATGGTAATGGTGATGAATAATATAAAATAAATAGATATGGAAGTAATTAGCAATGGTTTTGGTGGTGGTAATGGTAATAGTTACGGTAATGGTCGTGGTAGTTGTTATGGTGATGGTTATGGTTATGGTAATGGTAATGGTTGGGGTGATGGTTCTGGTAATGGTGATGGTGATGGTAATGGTTCTGGTAATGGTAATGGTGATGGTGATGGTTGGGGTGATGGTGATGGTGATGGTTATGAATAATATAAAATAGATATGGAAGTAATTAGCAATGGTCGTGGTTCTGGTGATGGTAATGGTAATGGTTCTGGTAATGGTTCTGGTAATGGTTTTGATGATGGTAATGGTAATGGTTTGGGTGATGGTTCTGGTTCTGGTTCTGGTATTGGTTCTGGTTGGGGTGATGGTTATGGTTATGGTAATGGTAATGGTTATGGTTATGGTTCTGGTGATGGTAATGGTAATGGATAAAATAAATAGGTATGGAAGTAATTAGCAATGGTAATGGTAATGGTAATGGTTCTGGTTTGGGTGATGGTAATGGTTATGGTTCTGGTAATGGTACTGGTTATGGTTTTGGTTCTGGTTATGGTAATGGTACTGGTTCTGGTTATGGTACTGGTTCTGGTTCTGGTTATGGTACTGGTTCTGGTTCTGGTATTGGTAATGGTAATGGTGATGATGATGGTAATGGTTATGGTGATTATTATGGTGATGGTGATGGTAATAGATAAAATAAATAGGTATGGAAGTAATTAGCAATGGTAATGGTTCTGGTTCTGGTTGGGGTGATGGTAATGGTGATGGTGATGGTGATGGTAATGGTAGTGGTAATGGTTCTGGTAATGGTTTTGATGATGGTAATGGTTTAGGTACTGGTTATGGTAATGGTAATGGTAATGGTTGGGGTGATGGTGATGGTGATGGTGATGGTGATGGTAATGGTAGTGGTTCTGGTAATAGATAAAATAAATAGGTATGGAAGTAATTAGCAATGGTAGTGGTGATGGTTATGGTTCTGGTTATAGTTCTGGTTATGGTTCTGGTTCTGGTAATGGTTGGGGTGATGGTAATGGTGATGGTAATGGTAATGGTTCTGGTTCTGGTTCTGGTAATGGTGATGGTGATGGTTGGGGTGATGGTAATGGTGATGGTTATGGTTATGGTTATGGTAGTGGTCGTGGTGATGGTAATGGTAATGGATAAAATAAATAGGTATGGAAGTAATTAGCAATGGTAATGGTTATGGTAATGGTACTGGTACTGGTTCTGGTATTGGTATTGGTATTGGTAATGGTGATGATGATGATGATGGTAATGGGTATGGTGATTATTATGGTGATGGTGATGGTAATAGATAAAATAAATAGGTATGGAAGTAATTAGCAATGGTTCTGGTAGTGGTAATGGTTATGGTAATGGTGATGGTAATGGTAATGGTAATGGTTCTGGTAATGGTTTTGATGATGGTAATGGTTTAGGTACTGGTTCTGGTTCTGGTTGGGGTTATGGTGATGATTATGGAAACGGTTATGGTTATGGTGATGGTAATGGTAATGGTTATGGTTCTGGTTGGGGTGATGGTGATGGTTCTGGTAATGGTAATGGTTATGGTAATGGTAATGGTAATGGTTATGGTTCTGGTTGGGGTGATGGTTCTGGTTATGGTAATGGTAATGGTTATGGTTCTGGTAATAGATAAAATAAATAGGTATGGAAGTAATTAGCAATGGTAATGGTTCTGGTTGGGGTTCTGGTTATGGTAATGGTCATGGTTATGGTAATGGTAATGGTAATGGTTGGGGTGATGGTGATGGTGATGGTAATGGTAATGGTTATGGTAATGGCTATGGTAATGGCTATGGTTCTGGTGATGGTTCTGGTTTTGGTAATGGTTATGGTTCTGGTTTTGGTAATGGTGATGGTTATGGTGATGGTTCTGGTTCTGGTAATGGTAATGGTAATGTATAATAAATCAAATAAATTAGGTATGGAAATAATTAGCAATGGTATTGGTTCTGGTTCTGGTTATGGTAATGGTAATGGTAATGGTTATGGTAATGGTAATGGTAATGGTTATGGTTCTGGTTGGGGTGATGGTTCTGGTTATGGTAATGGTTATGGTGATGGTAATGGTAATGGCGATGGTAATGGTAATGGCGATGGTAATGGTAATGGCTATGGTAATGGCTATGGTTCTGGTAATAGATAAAATAAATAGGTATGGAAGTAATTAGCAATGGTAATGGTCGTGGTAGTGGTTATGGTAATGGTGATGGTAATGGTGATGGTTCTGGTGATGGTTATGGTAATGGTTCTGGTTGGGGTAATGGCTATGGTTCTGGTGATGGTTATAGTTCTGGTAATGGTTATGGTAATGGTCATGGTTCTGGTAATGGTACTGGTTATGGTTTTGGTAATGGTTATGGTTCTGGTTGGGGTTATGGTTATGGTAATGGTTCTGGTGGTCATTAGGAATAAAAAATAAAAATAGAAAATATGGAAAGTTATATGATACCCTCAAATAGATAATATTATTGATAATAATTATTCGTCTTTTAATAATAAAATGTATGAGACCTATGGCGAAGAATTAGATTTTGTTATTAAAATGGTCAAAGAAAATCGAGTAATTACAATTGTAGAATCTGAATTTATGAATTTATGCTATCTTAGTGGGTTTCATACAGTAAATCGTTTGGGGTATTTAATTTCGGAAAATAAGATTAATGTTAATTTTGAAGTTAAATTAGATTAAGTAATTAAAAAAACACTTACATTTGTATCATGGAAAATAAAATGATTAATATAGCACTAAAAAGAGATTTGAAAGAAATTTTGGAAAATACAGATAAAATATCCAAAATTGTTAAATCTAATATAGGTGGATTCTCTTTCGATATCGAGACTTCAGAACCAACAGCTTCATCTACATATATTTATTATCAAGATGAAAAGTCAATGAATTTAGATTATGATAACTTAATTAATTCCTTAAATAAAAATGAAAAATAAAAAATTTAAACTTATAAGTGAAATTTCAGAATATGAATATGATATAAAATTAATTAAAGCTAATTCAAAAACTACTATTAAACTATTCTATTCAAATAATGATATTTGGAACCCAAAAATTAGAAGAGAAAAAGTTTTAACACTTATTGATGATGGTAATTCAATTGTCTTTAAACCTAAAATAAAAAAAATATTAGATTATGAACAAGATAATCATATACGCATATTATTATCCTTCAATGAAAAAATTAGTAATATTCAAATACCAATAAAATCATATACCGCAATTACTGACGATAAAACATCAATATTTACTATTTAAAGTATGATGAAATTTATCTTTAATGTGGTTATCTATTTTAATATCCTCTCAATAGCACTATGGTTGCTTTGGCTACTAACTGGGATTAATAATATAATGTTATTAACTAAAATAATATTCTCATTCTATTTAGCTTATGTCAAACCAATTTATAAAAAAAATAATTAAAAAAAAATATATGTCAGATAAAAACGAAGAAGGTTTTTCAATAAAAAAACTATTTACTAAAAAGAATAAACCATCAACGAAAATTAATGTCGGTGATGTAGGTATCTGTAAAGATTTAATTACCTATTATAATGAAAGTAGTTGCAGCGATGCAATGAAACACGTTGTATTTATTAAAATAGAAGTAATTGGAGTTTATCATAATATGGTTGAAGTAAAAGTATTAGAAGTAGAAGTTTCTAAAACAATACATACAAGCATTGTCGAATTAGCAAAAACAAATATTTGCAAATATATGGATACCAAATCTATTAATTGGAGAATAAATAAATAAACAAATAATTTTGGAAAATAAATCAAATAACCCTTCAAATGATGTCTTTGAAGAAATGAAATCAGCTTGCATAGCAGTTTTTATTCATGGTAATCACCATGAAGATTATTTAAATGAAAAATTAAATATAATCAATAACTATCAAAATATAAACGGGGATGCACTCATGTTTTATAGAATGCTGGATTATAAAAATCAAAAATTAATGTTAACAAAATTAAGCAATAAATCATTGGAATATATGAAACCATTAATTTTAACAATCTTTTAAGATTAGCTTAATTGACTTTTTTAATATTAATAGTACCTTTGTATATATTTAAAATAAATGAAAACAAACTTCACCACATCAGAACTGGCATTAGCCGATGAACTAAAAGAACAATGGTTGGATTTAGCATATAATAAATGTGGACAAGGAATCAATAAACCAATCTTTGAAGAAAATATGAATTGGATTTATAACCATTTTCTTAATCTGGAAAACCCAACAATCGTATATTGTGATAGCGTCATAGAAGCAGTGATAAAAATTACAATGACCAAAGATTTTAATATGGAACTAATCGAATATCCAAAGTATTATAATCTTTATATGACCAATAATCTATCAATTGGTTTCATGGAAGCAATGAAAGAAAATTCATTCCTGAAATATTCCTATATCGGTTGGTCCAATTTCGGATGGGTCGCATTCTATGACTTCTTTACAAAAATTGGTGTCCTAAATAATGAAATATTTAATAGATATATTGAAACCGTTAAAACAAATGTCTTCGAAACATTCGAATTCGAATTCGCTGTATTCGCTGTACAACCACCAGAATATATTATCTCAAATAATAATATCCCACATAGCATAAATGAACCAGCAGTCAGATTTAAAGATGGCTCAACTCATTCATATATTAACGGTGTGCTAATATCAAATCAACTCTTTGATAAATTAATCAATGATGAATATACATTCAAAGAATTTATCAAAGAAGAAAATGAAGAAATTAAAGCAACTGTCCTATTATTCCTAGAAGAAAAATTTGGAACCGTAGGCGTATTCGACTTCATAAGAGAAAATCTACAAGAAGCCGATACATACGTAGATATTAAAAAAGTAGAATACCTTGAAGGTACAACCAAAAGTGAAAAGATTGGGGTATATACTCTCTTTAAAGGCTCAGTTAATAATGTAGCAATAGCATACGTAAGATGCTTCTGCCCTAGCACCGATAGAATGTTCTTCCTCGGAGTTAAACCAAACGAATCTAACGCAAAAGATGCAATAGCAAGCCTATATAGAGTACCAACAATACTTAAAGATAATATCGTAAGCCTATCAAGACAAGGTGAGAAATTCTCAACAATCTTCGATGAAGAAACAATAAAAAAATTGGAGAATAATGAATTTACTAAAAAAGAATTATCCTCGTATTCTACAATAACAGGTGAACAGTATTTTGAATACATTACCTATGAATTCTAAAAATAACAAGAAATAACTAATAACTAATAACAAATAACAAATAACAAACACATTATGAAAACAAATGTAAATTCAGTGAACGTTGCTCCATCTTCAACGTCAGGACACTTTATCGAAGGTGCTAAACAAGTAATTAACCTAGATGTATCAGCAGAAACTTTCTTCGTCAAAGGAGAAAGCCTACTAACAACAAAAAATCATACATCACTAAAACAAAAGGATAGCTCCCTCATTACAACTCAAATGGTCTTCAACCCATTCGCTAATATGTTCGAAAAATCAAAGGACTAAACATCCAAAAAAAATAACAAAGAAAAAGAGGACAGTCAATAAGTCCTCTTTTTTATTTTAATAACAACAACATGAAAGTAGGAAATAAAATAAAATTAAACAAATTATACGATGAAAGGAAGAATATTACATCAATAGCAACCGTTAAAATAAGGGCAAGCGAATGGGAATTTATTAACTCAAATGTCTTCTACGAAATTAATAATAAAGTATCCAACATATTTAAAATATTAATTAAAAATAAATAAAAAAAAAAAAAAAATAATGACTATAGGTAAAAATATTAGCTTGAAAGAAATAATTATTAAAATTGAAGCAGATTCCAATATAAATCAAATCCTAAATGATGATAATATAATTAATGATAAAAAAATTATTATAGATAAATTTATTCTCCTAGATGCAATAGAACTTATATCATCTATTAAATATAAACAATAAATGATAATAGAACAAAATGAAACGAATAACAATATACCATTAATAAAAAATGTAACCCTTATTCTATCCATAAACAATAAAATAGTAGATGAAATATCTCAAAAGGTTATCAATGTACACAATTGTGTACATTAACCATTTTAAATAGATATAAAGCATTATTAACCCAAATATGTGTATTTTATAGTACCAAACGGTATAATCCAGTACACGTAAGGAAAGGGGGTGAAAAATGCATGATATTTGAGTAGAATATAGTTAAATAATACTTTTATCGATTCGTTGGTACCAATATATTAAAAACTAAAAATAAGAAGATAATGATATGGGATATACTAGTAAATAAAAGAAAATGGGAAACCCATAAATCTTTAGTAAGGTAATATTAAATGTTAAATAAGGTAATATTAAATGTTAAATAAAATGTTAAATAAAATGTTAAATAAAATGTTAAATAAAATGTTAAATAACGTTAAATAAAATGTTAAATAAAATGTTAAATAAAATGTTAAATAACGTTAAATAAAATGTTAAATAACGTTAAATAAAATGTTAAATAACGTTAAATAAAATCTGTACCATCCGTTAAAACTCTCTTAATTTTTTGGCACAGAAATCCTGGCAGGCTGTATGTACACATTTGTGTACCTTTTCCCGTCATATACAATGTTCCACGTGGAACATATATATAATGTTCCACGTGGAACATATCATTTTAATTTAATCTTATTTCATATTTTTTTTTTACATTAGGGTTAATTTTTAACAACGACCTATTAACAATACGTTAACATCTGGGCATAATTAGTTATGTCATATTTTAATGACAGCATGACATGACAATACAGCATGACAACATGGCATATTTAGTCATAAGGTAAGTACCTATATTTTTTTTTTTACAAAACAGAAACACGACAAGCCCAATACGTTTTATGGTATTGGGCAAGAGTATATGCACGGCTACTATTTGTAGTGTGTAATAAAGTGCAAAGATAGATTAAAATAAATTAAAATCCTATGCAAATAAATTTGGAATATTATTTTTTTTATTGTATATGCAATATGTTAAAATTTTAGTGTTAGTATCTATGAGTTACAAAGGTAGTTGTTTTGAGAGATTGAGAAGAATAACGATAGTTAAATTTTTGTTAAAATTTTTATTTGACAATGGTGTAGGGTGGAGTATACTCTTCCACCTTGTTAGGGTTCGCCCGTACAACCTTTCTTTTGTACCATACAAAGATAGGGGTAATTTTTGTATGGTACAAATAATTAGTGTTAAAATTTCATTAAATAAAGATACTTTATTTTAAACATAATAGCATTGGTTATAATAGGTATAATAAATTTAATAACCTATTATAACCAATTTACTATTATCTTTGTGGTTTAATAACATAACAAGTAATACTATGAAAAGTCAATTAATAGGAATTAGAACAAAATTTTATTCTGATATTAGAATAAAGGTTATTGCAGGAATGGAATTTAATACAAATAATTACGGTATGCGAATAATTGGTTATGATATTTTCAGGCATTATTTTGACAATAGTATTAAAGATTGTCAGATAGGTAGTCAAAGGATTAATAGGGTATTAAAAAAAAATAAAAAAAAGATTAAAAAAAATTAGGTAGAAAGAAAGATATACTATATATTTGCATTAACAAAACAAATTAAATAATATAATATGCAAGATTCTACGATAGTTAAACGGTCTCCATTATTAAGTACTAACAATGCAAAAACCATTAAGGGTAAAAAGTTAGGTTATATGACCTATATAATGTATTTAGCACCTTATACTCAGAATAGCAAGGGTATAAACGTTTGCAGTCATGCGAGTAAGGGTTGTGCTGATGCTTGTTTGGTAGGTAGTGGATTTGGTGGTATATATGAGAATGTATATAAGGGTAGGGTAAAGAAAACGGAATATTTTATAAGTAGTAGAATTGAGTTTTTATTTCAATTAAAGAGTGAGATTGAGAAAATCATTAAAAAGAGTAATGATAAATTCATACCTGTATTTAGATTGAATGGGACTAGCGATTTACCATTTGAAAAGTATAGAGTTTTCGATGGTGGAAAGAACATTTTTGAGTTATTCCCTGATGTTCAATTTTACGATTACACAAAAAACTATTTAAGATTTAACAAGGTATTGCCTAGCAATTATCATTTAACATTTAGTTTATCTGAAACCAATTTAGAAAAGTCGTTAGAGATATTAAAGAAAGGATTTAACGTTGCTATGGTATTGACTAAGGTTGTAAGTTCTTTATATGGTTATAACGTTGTTAACGGTGATTTGGATGATTTAAGATTTTTGGATGTGCCTAATAGTATTGTTGGACTTCGTTATAAGAAAATAACGGGCAAAGGTGGGGCAGAAAAGAATAAGCGAGCGTTGGAAAGTGGTTTTGTTGTTAATGTTGACAAAGTTAATGCGGCAGCCGTTATGGTATAAGGAATAGATAATAGCACCATGGTTAAAACCATGGTGTTATAATTTAAAAAAAAAAGATTAATAAAATTTTAACATTTTTAAATAGGTTGTATTGTATAATACTATTATCTTTGACCTATGTTTAACCAATTAAAAAAACATATTATGACTTCTGAAAATTTTTTAAGTATTAGCGGATTAGATTTCACAGTTAGCAAGAGAGCGTTAAGTGATTTCAATGGTAAGGACAGTGGGTATTTTGGTTTATTTAATGATAAATTAGATAAATGCATTCATACGGTAAAAAAGGGGTATCATGTATCACAGAATAAGGAGGTATTGGATATGGTTCTTCAGGGTATTAGTCCATTTGGTAGTGATTTAACGTTAGTTAAGGGTGGTTCAATTAATGATGGACGCAAAATTTATTTACAATTAGGTATTGAGGGTGATGCGTTATTTGGTGGTGATAGGATAAAGCGATTTATTACTATTATAGATAGTAATGATGGTTCTACATCGTTAAGTGTTGGTATTGGTGATTTGACTATGAGTTGTGCGAATCAATTTTTCAAATTTTACAAGGCTGGCGAATCAAAATTTCGTCATAGTGCTTCACTTGAAAAGCGTTTATTGGAGTTACCAAAATTGATTGAAGAGAATTTGGAGCAAAGTTTGCGACAAGTTAAATTTTATGAAGATTTAACAAGTGTTTCAATTAGACGTTCTTTAGCTGATGAGATGGTAAATTATTTATTAGGATTTGACCGTGAGTTTACCAGTGTTTCTGATTTATGTGATAAGTCCACAAGGAGTATTAACAAGATGGATGATTTGTATTCATGTATTGATACTGAAATAAAAGACAAGGGGTTAAATCTTTGGGGTTTACATAGTGGAGTTACTAGCTTTACCACACATCTAAATCCGACACCTAAAAGGATTAATGGTGGTATTGAAAGTTTGTTATCGGGAAGTGGTTATGCGATTAACAATAAATCGTTAGATTTTGTTAAGGATAAAATGCAAAAATTGGAATTGGTTTAAAGATATTTGATTTGATTTGTTTAAATGGTAACTTCTATTAGTTTAGGAGTTGCCATTTTTTGTGATAAATTTAACTTTTTTTTTTGGATTTTTGGATATAAGGTAGGACGGAGTCTACTCTTTCGGATGATTATGTCCAGACCCTTACTTTCTTAGTACACTACAAAGATAGGGTAAAAGGGTGGTTGGGGCAAATTTATATTATTAAAATTTTGTTAAAATATGTATTATTAAAATTTTGTTAAATAGTTTTTTGGGATGGTATAAATAGTTTATCTTTGGTGTAGATAAAAACATATAAAACATAGGAAAAATGAAAAAAGAAATTAGTGTTATTGGTAGTGGTATAGTGATAGATAGGTTTGGAGAAGAGAAAGAGGTTAATATTATTCCATTTATTTGTAATAATATTAAGTCTTTAAAACTTGAATTAGATGAAAGGGACACAAAGAACATTTTGATTGCTGAGGATTATTTATTTATTATTGGTATGGTAATATCTGTAACGAAAAAAACTACTATAATGGATGAGGATGAGCAATTTTCAACTATTAGCTGTGAAATTATTGTTATTGGTAATTTGAGTGAGGATGTGATACATGATTTACAAGGTAAGGTTTTGGAAAGAGTTGGCACTATTGATTATAGTCGAATGAACCCATAAATTTTATATAATATGATGAATTGTGAAGAAATTTATATAATGCGAATTGAGGCTTCTATTAGGGGTTTAAAACATGGAACAAAGCAAGTTGATGATATACAAGTAAGAAAATGGTTTATTAAATTAAAACCATTAAATCTTATGATGTATGAAGATTTAAAACTAAAGTATGATAAGGTAATGTTAAATAATAAAAAATGGAAATTGAAAAAACATTAAGGGTAAATAGGTTAGAGTTATTGGAGGATACTGTTAAGTATTATTCGAGTGATACCAATAGGCGATGTGTTTCAAAGAGTGGGGGATGTTATTATTCACCTGAAAAAGCAAATATGGTAGGTTTTAGTGATGGTTGTGCTATAGGTAGATTATTGACTACTGAATTAAGAATAAAATTAGATTCGGTTGATGGTTGTGATTCAGGGGTAGATGAGTATAGAGTATTTAATCAGTTACCAAAAGAAATACAATTGTTGGGTGCGGGGTTTTTATCTGACTTACAATATTTGCATGATAGTTCAATTAATTGGGGTGAAAATATTTTATCAATAGCTGGTAGTGGTAATGTTTCTTTAATGAGAGAAAATATTGAAAACGATTCGTTTGATGATAACTAATTAAGAAACAATTAACATAAACCACTTGTGAGAGTGGTTTATTTCATTTATATTTGTCTTCTAATAAAATAAGAACATTATGAGAGTATATATGATTGTAGCACCAGTTTCAGGAGCAATAGACAGAAGAGATTTGGAACAGATTGAGGGTACTGTTTTTACGAGTGAAAATACTTATTCTTATAAAGATAGTGAAGTATTGGAAAAAGTTTACCTTAAATTAGGTAAAGAAAATGATGGGCGTTTAATAGTTTATGAATTGCACGGATTTACAGAACTATTAAACAATGATGAATTTAATTTAGACAATTGTTGGGTTAGTTATGTATTAATTAATTAAAATTTAAAAGTTATGTATTGTACAATTAATGGTTATTGGAAAGATGATAAAACTGAATTTAGTGGTTTATTGGTTCGAGCGTATGATGACACGCCTAGTGATTCAGATAAGTACACAGATGATGATATTTTCTATTATGGATTATGTGAAGCGGAAATTGTTTCAGAAATTGAAAATGGAGAAAACACTTTTCTTGAATTTGTAATCCTTTCATACGAAAAAGCTTAACAAAATATTAACATAACCCATTTGCAAGAATGGGTTATTTCTTTTATATTTGTACTCTAATCAAATAACAAATAGAACTTATGGAATTTAAAGACAAAAATTACAATGATGTTTATGTAGGAGCAGAAGTTGATATAGAAAGTCCCAATGGCGATGATTCATGGCGACACGAATTTACTGCAACGGTGGTAAAGTTAGACAAGGTTAATGGTTACGTTATAGTAGAAGATGGCGATGGCGATTGTTGGACAGTTGAAGTAGAAAGAGTAGAATTAACTTAAAAAATTATATATTATGAAAAATCAAATATCTGTTTTCGTTTTTGGCGATGAATACCAATGTACTGAGTTCTATGAGGTAGATTTGAATTATAGCGGTGTTGACGTATCATTCAATGGTAATCATTTGGGTAGTATTATTGGGCTTAACATTCCTGATATTGATGATGATGACGAAAGTGTAAAATTCAATAATGAAGTAACAAAATGGCTTGTAGATAATCATTAACTAAATTTTAACATAACCCACTTGCAAGGGTGGGTTATTTCTTTTATATTTGTACTGTTGAAAGCGATATAACTGTTTTCACATTAACTAATTAAAAATAATATATTATGATTTACGATGAAACAACAGACCAAAATGTTTTAGATTTAGATACAACTAAAAAGGATTTAATTTCTAATATTAAAGAAATTATTGAAACACATGGAGAATTTGGATGTGGAGAAGTTGAAGCCAGTCATTCACCAACTGTGAATAACCAAAAAGGTAATTTACGTCATTTGATTGAATATTTTAATAAAGATACAGTTGAGGTAGAAGTTTACGGAAATTGGGAAGATAGTATTGATGCCTACAGTTTGACTTATGAAGAGTTAGATATTGAAACCTTAAATTATATCTTAGAACTTTGCCAAACGTGGGAAGAAAACCAAGAAGATGAATAATTAAAAAATTTTAAGAAAACATTAACATAACCCACTTGCAAGAGTGGGTTATTTCTTTTATATTTGTACTCTAATCAAATAAGAAATATGGAAAATAATAAAATTCAAGAAGCGAAAAAACTATTACAAGACAATGGTTATCAAGTTGCTAATTTATGGAATATTGTTGATGTTCAGGATAGATTTAATTGTACTGATGAAGAAGCTTTGAAGGTGCTTGAATCGACTTTAACCAATGAAGCTACTATGGAACAAATTTGGTTTGCTATAAACCTTGAAGCAGAAACCAATGAATTAAAACCAATTTAATAATTTTAAAAATATTTAACATAACCCACTTGCAAGAGTGGGTTATTTCATTTATATTTGTACTCTAATCAAAACAAACTATTATGAAACTTTACAATACCAACCACAATGGAAAAGGAAAAGTTCATTTATTATCGGATGAATTAGAACCGTTATGTGGAAATAAAACTGGCGATTTCTCACCTATGGCTAAAATAGGATATGATGGAGAAAACTATATTGAAGACACATTTAGTCAAAATATTATTCAATATAGGTTTTTAAAAATAGAATATTGTTTAAAGTGTTTAGCTAAAATTAAAACCTAAAAATATGAAAACATTAATAGACAATCAAGAAGTAACCTCAAGAAGCTATTATTATCTATTAGATTTTAACGAGGATAATGACTGGAAAGAATTATCTAAATTTGGAGTTGAGAAATTATATCAACTTAATTTGGAGCAGTACAAAGAGTTATTTAGAATAGCTACTGAAATGGATATAAAAACCTTTGTTTAATTCTTTTTTGCGGAAAATAAAACTTTAACAAAAAATTAACATAACCCACTTGCAAGGGTGGGTTATTTCTTTTATATTTGTACTCTAATCAAATAACAATATAAACATCATGGGAAAAGTAGCGAAATTAGTTTATGCATCATTGGTAGTTAGGGTCATAGTAGATGATAACGCCAGTGAAGAGGAAATTTTAGCAATAGCAATACCAAAACTATCATCAACAGTTACTAATTTCATATAAAAATATATAAATTTAGTTTTTTTTAGTTAGAAAAACTGTAAATTCCTCTATCATAAATATTAATACTTGCATTATAATCAGCATCTATTTCATATTCACAACTTGTACATTTGAAGGTCTCGCCTTGGCGAGACTTCTTATCTACATGACCGCAACTAGAACATGTTTGTGAGGTATATGCTGGTGAAACCTTCACCAGCATAATACCGTTATCCTCACATATTCTATTTATTTTATCAATGGTCTTAACATAAGACCATCTTTGTATTTTATTTGTAAAATATTTCTTACCAGTCTTAACTGATACTAAATCTTCTATTATTATATTATTAACATCTTCGATGTTAATTAAATTACATAACCTATTTATTTCATTATCTCTATGATTTAAACTTCGTTTAAATCCATTACTACCTTGTTCACATCTACTTATTTTAGAATATATATCACTTAAATCACCATTAATAAACTGATTATCAGATGTAACAATTAATTTTTTATACCCCATATCAATTCCAATGGCTTTGCCATTGGTTTTAATATCAATCTCTTTTTCCCAAATTAATGCAATATAATAATTATTTTTTACCTTCTTAATTTGTATATTATTTCTTAATTTAAACGTATTATGTTTAAATTGGTTTGAATGTTTATGATGATTAAATGGAATGTTTATTTGTAGGGCACGAGTGCCCTTTTCATTAAAATAAGGTAATTTAAGATTAACAAAGTTATCAAAATGGTTCCCATTTTGTATATTAAAAAATTCATTTGTTAGATTAATACTAATATTATTTAGGTTAGGTTTAGTGAAATATTTAGTTTTTAATATATTATTTAGTGATAGGTCAGAAAATTTAGTTTTACAGAATGAAGAATTAGGATGATTCTTCATCATATATGTATATGTTTTTTTATATGATGAATATCTTTTTTTCTTTGATTTATCTAATTGACTTTTTATAATAGAACTAGCTTGTTTATATATTTCTCTTTTATATTTAGAATGTTTTATTACTTCCGTAGGAAGTAATTTGCTAGATAAATTAGGTTTAAGGGGTAATATGCCCTCTATTATATAGTTTATATATATTTCTAAATCATGTTTATAATCAATAAATAGTTGGTCAAGGGAAGCTTGCTTCCCTTGATTAGCATTTGAGATAATATGTTTAGAGGTTCTAATCATTATTTATTTTCTAATTCTTTTAGAATCAATTTAGTAATTAATTTAGACATACCAATATTGTTTTCCAAACAATATTGTTGCAATTCAGTTTTAGTAGAATCTGTAATTCTTATAAAAACTCTATTTGTTTTATTTATTTTTGTTCGCACATTAATAAATATATAGATAAAATGAAAAACACAATAAAATATATTTTATTTTAAAAATAAGTTTTATCTGAATGACAATATCATATATTTTTATATGTTTTATTAACTACGTTAACAACACTTAGTCAATCACCTTTTGAACAAATAGAATCTATTGTTGATGATAAAGAACTACCTTATTCTTTATTGGATTTAGCTAATGGTTTAGGTTGGACTTGCACCGATGGAGACAACTTTCAATATGGTAAAAAAATTTCTGAAAAGGTTTTTATTTTCAAGGAATTGAACGTAAGAAAATTTATTGGAAAAGAGTTTAGTGAAGAAGAAATTATAGAAGTTTTTGAAAAGTCTAGTTATTGGAATGAAGAAGAAATTGATTTGAATTATTATTCAGAAAAAGAAATACAATCCAATATTTCAGGTTATTATAGTGATATAAAAGAAATCCAGAAAATTTATGGACAACAAACTGATTGGATTGTTGCCGAATGTATATTCGAGCAAGAAAGTGGTAATTATTAAATTGGATTAACATAAAAAAAAGCTATTGAAAAAAAATAGGTTCTCTAGCTTTTTTTTTTAACTATCTGTTAACACAAATAACACTTATAATAGTTTATCTTTGTTTGGAACAAAAAATCAAAAATTATGGAAACTAGAAATTATTTATTATCAGAAAAAGACAGTTACGATTCGTTTGCCGTTATCTCAAATGTTTTACCAATTGGAGAAGACATTAATATTGAACTCATTAACAAAGTTATTTTAGCCATTAAAGAAGACCTTTGTCATGAAGGAAATATTGCTTTAGTTAAAGATAGTATATCAGAAATAAATGGAACTATCTATATTACATTTTATTTACTAGAAGAAGACGAAGACGACCTAATTATAGATTATGAATTGAATTTGGTAGCAATCTATTAATATAATCATGGAAACAATTATAACAGATTTAATAGTAGCTAAGAAATTAGTTAGTCTTGAAAATTCAGCCTCTTCAAGAGGGAAAGAATTTGATTTATCGTTTAAAACTGTTAAAAGTTTATTAAAGATGAAAAAATGTTTCTTCACGGGAGTTGAAATGAATGAAGAACATGGTCACGATAACCAACGTACAATAGATAGATTAGACAATCTAAAAGGATATGTTGAGGGTAATGTCGTAGCTTGTACCAAAAAAATAAATACTTTAAAGGGTTCTTTAACTATACAAGATATTATTGACCTAAATAAAGGGTTAAAAAAGAAACATATAATTTAACAATATTTTTAATTGGTTGTCCTTGGTGGTTCTCGGAAATGAAAGGGTTAGAAATAACCCTTTTTTTTATGCCTCTAATGTACACAATTGTGTAATGCCTACGTGCGTATGGATAAATTTAACAAAATCAATTAGGATATAAGTTATAATTAATTTATCTTTGTTATTATTAATTAATTAAATTTATATTATGAAAAAATTAAATCTAGTCTTCGGGATTCTATTATTGGTTTTATGTTTAACTCATACGATGATGTATGATGAACAAACTATAGATGTTTCTATTGCTGGTATTGAAAATAGAATTGATGCTGTAAATGATGCTGTAAATGATGCTGTAAGTGATGGTACAAATGTTACTGTTACTATGTATAATGCGGTTGTTTCCCAATGTGATTCAGACCCATTAATAACTGCTGGAATGTATAAGATAAATCCTAAAAAAGCTACAGAACATAAATGGGTTGCTTTATCAAGAAATCTGTTAGTTAGATGGGGTGGGAATTATAACTATGGTGATAAAATAGAGATTATTGGTATTGGAGATAGGGATGGTGTTTATACGGTAGTTGATACCATGAACGATAGATTTACAAATAGAGTTGATATTTTAGAAACAGTTGGAACATCTTTATATAAATTTGATGAAGTGGTTATAACTAAAATTTAACAATCAATTAACATATTCTATTTGCATAAATGGAATATGTTAATTATCTTTGCTTCGTAATCATTAAAATAAAAAACTATGTATTATCAATTAAAACATACAAATTATGGCAACTAAGACTTTCAAGATTGGCGAATCATGTCGAGGCGGTGTAATAACTGTTACTGTAAATAAAAAAACAGTATTGATACAGGCTAAAGAGTGGGACTTTTCACAAGGTAGCAATAAAGGTAGTAACCAAAGCAACGCTAAAGAGTGGGATAGATTAGAAGTTTCTACCAACAGTAACGATGCTGAAAGACAGTTGGATTGGTTTCTTTTTGATTTAACCACAAGCTACTACGCTGGAGAAGTTATGGATTGGGTAAGAACCAAAACAAAATTTACTAGAGAATGGTAAAATAAATTAAAAAAAGATTTGGATAGTAGAAATATTATCCTTATCTTTGTTTTATAATTAACCAATTAAATAAAAATATATGGGGTGTTTTAGTTTTATGTGTAAAGAAATAATCACTAATATTAAACGACATGAAATCAATTAACAAGATTTACAATTCAGTATCAACATTTTTATTTGGTAACGATGCAAACGTTTGCCGATACTAAAAATAATTACAAAAAGATTTGGATAGTTCAACTATTATCCTTATATTTGTACTCTAATCAATTAAAACATAGAAAATATGGGACAATATTATCGACCAGCAATTTTGGCAAAAAACAAAAAAACAGTTTTGACATGGGTTGAAAGTTGGACTTTTGAAAGCAGTTCTAAACTAATGGAACATTCTTGGTCTAAAAACCCTTTTGTTCGTGCAGTTGAAAGTCTTATTCATCAGAACCCATACAATATTGTTTGGGGTGGGGATTATGCCGATGAATGCAAATCGAGAAAAACAAACACGTATCAACGTTGCAAGGACAGTAACGAAGTTAAACCTGAAACGATTCTAACAGACAAACAAACACGTTTTGTTGTAAACCATAGCAAAAAACAGTATGTTGATAAAACCAAAGTTACAAAAAATAGTGATGGTTGTAGAATTGCACCGTTACCATTATTAACTTGTGAGGGTAACGGATTAGGTGGGGGTGACTTTTATATAAGCGAAAAAAGAAAGCAAGGCAATACTTCACTTATTGGAGCGTGGGCTAGAGATTTGATAAGCATTGAAGAAACAAAACCAATAGGTTACAAGGAATTGAATTTTGATTTGGTTGAAGGGTAAACATTTTAATTGATGGAAAGGTTGGGTAATAAATCATCCAACTTTTTCTTAAATAATTTGGTAGATTAGTGAATAACAACTATCTTTGTGTAGAAGTAATTTAAAGAAAACATTATGACAAAATTTAAAGAGGGTTTTTCAGTAACAGTTGATGATTGTTATTTGAATGATGAAGTTACGTTAAACATTAACACATCTAAAATTGCTACTATTTACGCTGATTCAAGCGATGATGAAAGTGATTTGGTTTCAATCCAATATCAAAGTGGTCAGATAGATTTTACCCCCAGAGACATTTTAACCTTAAATGATTTTTATTATGATATTCATGTAGATATTCTTAAAAATGGTTATTCAATCGGATTGAAAACCAATTTTGAATTAAATGATATTGATGAAGTAATAAGTGAAATCATTAAACAAAATAAATTTGAAGAACGAGGTGATTCAAGTTTTGTTGATTCCTTTGAGGAAATTAGTGAAGAAGACTTTATTGAATGGTATGGAAATTCACCAAAGTTAATTTTAACACCAACTTTTTCAATTTAATAAAAGTTTAACATAAACCACTTTTTCGAGTGGTTTTTTTCTTTTTTCTTTTATTAAACATATAGACGTGTTGGAGTCTACTCTTTCACTTGTCGTGACCCGTACTTCATTTGTACATTACAAAGATAAGTGTTTTCTACAATGCTATCTAATAATAAATGTTAATATTTTGTTAAGATTAGATATGTTAAATAAATGTTAATTTGTTGTGTGGAATATAATAAACAGTTATATTTGTACTCTTATCAAATAAGACCATTATGGAAACACAAAGAATTTTAGATTTTATAGCAGAATATTGTATTGAAGTTAAACCTACGGATACCGACAGTTACGTTGAACTAATGATGGATTATCATAGATGTATTAAATTTAATGATATTGAATATTATGTAGTTGAATATTCTTTTCTATGGGACGATGATGATAAAGAGGTTTATGATTATTTAATTGAAGAACATCATATATCTTAACAAAGAATTAACATAACCCATTTGCAAGAATGGGTTTTTTATTTTATATTTGTACTCTAATCAAATAAGAATATATAAATTATGGGAACAAATTCAAATAGTAGTAAAAGAGTTTTCGCAGTTACAGGTTTTGAAGGTTTAACATATTTTGTTTTAACCCTTACATTATCAGATTTAGTTAAGGGTTCAGAAGATAACGATAGTGAAGTCCTTTATACTTTACAAGAATCTATTGATGAAATTTTAGATTTAAAAGTTGGAGAAACTTTTCTTAGTCGTTCAAGTAGAGATTCTAACACGATAAACACTATTTTAATTAGATTAGCTTAACTAAATATTAACATAACCCATTTGCAAGAGTGGGTTATTTCATTTATATTTGTACTCTAATCAAATGAGAATATTATGAACACAATCTACCAAAAAACAGAAAAAAGCCAACGCAAGGTAAAAACTTATGATGTTGGCGAGAAAGAAAGAGCTATGAATGTGGGGTGGTATTTAACATATAAAAACCCAAAAAAAGATTATTTTATTATTACAGAAGATGAAAAATGTTTAAAATTTAATAGAACTATTATACTTTAGAAATCATGCAGATTAAAACAGACTTTTATAATAATGCACAAAGCGAACTAGATGCTAAATATTTTCCAAACGTGAAGTATTATAGAGATAATGAAAATTGTGCCAAATTACACTATCAAACAGAGTTGTTTAATAACGGTTGTTTGGCTTATAATAAGTATATCCTAAGTGTTGCAAAACTTTGTAAAGCAAAAACATTTGAGATTAAAGAAATTGTGAATAAATATATTAACTTTTAAAAATTAGAAATCATGGGAAGACATTATAGTGGAGTTGAGGATTACAGACATTAGAGAAGAGGGATAGATTTAATACGGATGAGGCAACCGAGAAAAACAGCTAAAAACACAATGGAAAATCTAAATTTTAAAACAAGTCAAAAAGGTTACATTTTAGTAAACGGAGAAATTCAAAATACCAACTATTTAGAGTATTTGAGAGATTACGGAGCAGATGAAACAACAACAGGTAGAGGTGTTGCACCAAGATTGTATGTTGATGGAAATACGGTAATGACATGGGGTGTTGGTGGTAATAACCATAGAGTTTATTCTTATTGCAAAAACAAAACAGAAGCCACGAACTTATTGTACAGTATTTGGGAGAGTAATGTTTCAGATAATTGGGATGCACCGAGATTCTTCACAACCAAAAAAGATTTATTTTTGGATATTGCAGATGGTCAAAATAGAGAGGTTAAAGTTATAAAAAGGTATTTCAAAATTAAAGATAGCCAATATAAAGCGTTTTTAATTACAAAAGAAGAAGAAAAACAACGTAAATTAAACTACGACAAACGTCCATCATTTTCTAAAGATGATATGTTAAATTTCATTAAAGAAAATAAGAAAGAAATTTCTACTTTATTAACTGAGTTAGATGTTTTGAAATTTGCTAATAATCAAAGCGAATGGCAAGTAAAAGCAAATGCGTTGGTTCAAAGGGTATCAAATAATGACTTTAGGGTTTTGAAATGGAAAGAAATTTATAATTTAACACGAGAAAATTAGGTTATAACCTAATTTTCTTTTATATTTGTAATCTAATCAAATAATATTATTATGAGTAATTTTAAACCTAGTTGTAGTTATAGATTTGGGAATGTACAAAAGACAAAATCTTATAAGAGTTACGTTCTATTGAAAAAAGAGTTATTTAATTTAATTGAAATAAATGAAGATGACGTTTTAAGTGTTTATCGTTCAAGAAGAGGTGAATGGGGTGAATGGTGGGAACATTGGAAATTAATTAATGGAAAACCTAAAATTGTCGCTCAAGGATGGAGTTAACAAAGAATTAACATAACCCACTTGCAAGAGTGGGTTTTTTCGTTTATATTTGTACTCTAATCAAATAAGAAATATTATGACAACAGAATTAAGAGATAGGATATTAAGTAGCTTAATAGCAAGATACGGTAGTTTTACAACCATATCGCAAGCACTTGATGAAGATAGTGATACATTAGTTGTCAACATTCAAGACGATTTGGATGATGACACTACTGAGGATGAAATATTGGAAGTGGTCAGAAGTGGAATAGACCGTTATTATTCAAATCGACAAAAATAATTAATAATAAATTAGGTTATATAAAAACTTATTCTTATATTTGTACTCTAATCAAATAACAAAACAGAAATTATGAAAAAAATTTTATCAACATTAAATAACGGACTTTCTAACTTTGAAAGTAGTTCATTTGTAACGCCTGAATTTAAAAAATTTTTTAACGAATTTAAAAAAGAATTAAAGAAAGAATTGAGTAAAGTAGGTGCGACAGAATTTGAACTTACTAGAGGTCATTTTTACTGTAGCGGTTTTTTTAAGGCTTTTAGTGGTCAATTATATTATATTTCACTAAGTGATGTAAGACATGATTTTTTAGACCCTACAATCCTAATTAGAACAGCTAAACACAATAAAGATTTTTCGGGTGGTTCAAATAATTACATTAGAATTGAAACTGATATGTTTTTGAAAAATAGACTACCAACATAATAACAAAACTTTAACATAACCCACTTGCAAGGGTGGGTTATTTCATTTATATTTGTTCTCTAATAAAATAAGACTTAAAATTACGATTATGACAACACTTGAAGGTACAATAAGCCAATATGAACAGCGAGTAATTAGAATAAGACAAGAAGCTAATGAACGAATAAAAGAAATTGAAAGGAATATAGAAAAACTTAAATCTCGATTGGAACGAGAACGTAAGTAATTTTTATATTTGGAAGTTAGAATTTTGGTGGGTTGCTTTTGATAAAGAAGAATTTGAAGAGTATTTATCAGATAGAATGTGTTGTAGTTGGGAAGATTTTAAAAGCATATAATTATGAATAAAGGTAAGATAAGAAAAAGGTTTATAGATACCTTTTCATACGATGTGCTATTTGATATAAGGTATTTAGATGAAGATGAATTTAATATAACATTACAATTAATAAGAACAGCAATTTACTAAAAAATAGAAATTATGAGAACATTTAATTTAGAACCAGTGAGCGGAAGAAAATCTTTTGGTAACAAAGCAAGAGTGATAGAAGAGAACGGACTTTCACAACTAGAAAGCTATAATACAATCGTGGCAGAATACAATCATATAGATAATAGTATGAAAGTGTTTGACTATTATAGTGCAACAACTATGGCACATATCAACAGTTTTTTATCGTATTACGGATTTGATACTTGCTCTAAAAAAGAATTGGAACAACATTATTTAAAAAACTAGAAATTATGATGGTAACAATTAACGAAAGAACTTTTTATATTTGGAAGTTAGAATTTTGGTGGGTTGCTTTTAATAAAGAGGAATTTTATCCCGAAGATAGAAAGCATTTATTTAAGAACGTATTTTGGAGAATTTAAAACATTTAAAACATTGAACTTATGAACATAACAATAAGCATTATACTATTAATTATGTTTGTTACAATAGTTATTTTATATTATAAAATAAATTTGGGCGGTTTAAAAACTAAAGAATTTCTATATTTAACTTTATTATTTTTTATCTCATTGTTATCAATAACTTTACTAGCCACGGTTATTGATTCAAGAAATACTCTACAAAAAGAATTAGATGGTAAATTACCTAAACTTGAAAAAATTGAAAATGTTTATAAAATAGTTAACTAAATTTTAACATCAAAAAATAGTCTAAACTTTAAATTATCCTTACCTTTACCCTATGAAACAAGATACACTAAATAAAATTACTCAAACAGTTGAAGGTTACGAAGTTAAAAATGTTGCTTGGATTGCAAGAGATTTTATTATAAGAGGTCAAGTCAAATGCCCCGTAATTGGACGTGAAACATTGCATGACGGATTCGTTGTTATTACTTGGCGTAAAAATGGAAAGATATTACCAAAATGGGGCGATAGAAAAGATTTGAATATAATCATACCACAATAAAGTTCACTATGTACACAAATGTGTACCTAATCCCGAATATACACCAATACAACGCAATACCAACACAACACAACATAAATAGAATATAGGGTAGTTTTAGTCCTTTGGGTCATCACCGACATTACCATTCCAAGGGGCTAACGCTATGACGCAAACCACAACAAAACTATAGGTGGAAGAACACATAACAAACTGTACCGTAAAAACTTTAATGATTAGACTAAAGTTTGGCTTAATGGGTTAAATTAATGCATAAGGTTATGTGTTTAGACACTATTGTGTACGTTAGGTAAACAAACCTAACTTATTAAAAATAATCGCTTAAAACGGCTTAAAATGAGTGATGAGGTTTTTATCTCTTGACACCTGATAATCGTTAAAATATAAGCATAAATAAAAACCCTAGAATAAACTAAGGTTTTTATTTATAAGGTTCTTATTAAATTTTGTACATTTTCTTTAATTCCGCTTTTAGTTCTTTGGCTTTTTCGCCTCGAAAACCACTAGCGTTGGATAAGAAGTAAGAAACGATACTTTTGCCACTATCAACACCGAATTTATCATCAACTGAATATAGTTGACGCATAGCATCTAAATAAGGTTTAGCAGCATAATTAACATTTTTCCAGTTAGCCGAAATTTCAATAGCGATTTCACTAACTAACCTAACTTTTGGTACTGAGTTCATAATATTGTTTTTAAATGATTAGAGTGCAAATATAGTACATTACATTGTTACTCACAAATTTTTAACATATCTTTAACATCACAATTAAATGTTAAAAAAATAGTTGGTAAGGTAATAAACAACTATCTTTGTACAATATTAAAGTAAAGAAAATGAAGAAAATAAAAAGGAATATTCGTATAATTAAAATTTCTGATAAGGTTTTTAAAAAAGCAATTGAAACTATTGATTATATTTATTTTGTTAATGACCTTGAAGGAGATGATAATGCCAATACATTAATGTATGATATTGATACCTGCGAATTATTATCAAATAACTATTTAGCCAATGCTTCGCTAATTGAAGATATAGAAAACAATAGAGCCAAAAAAATTTCACCTAGTTTTTTATACAACTACAATGAAATTTTAAAAAATAAATAACACAATTAATTGATTACACTTTATTAATTGCTTAAAACCCTAATTTAATGAGATTTATTAGGGTTTTTTTTATGTTAAAAAATTAGGTGGTATCATATTAAAACAATATCTTTGTAGTGTTCCAATTAAGGAGCAATTAAAATCTCAAAAAATGAAAAATTTATCAAAACTTAATGTTACTTTGGAGCAACTTTATGATGCTCAAAATAAGCAAATTAACGTACATTTGTCGGACAAAAGTTATGTGTTTGTTGTTGTATTAAAAGGACGTGATAATAAGCCTGATTGCAATATTAGTTCATTTGGTGCTAACTTATATTTTAGAACCCAAAAAGGACAAAATAGTTTGAAGTATGCCACTTTGTCATCTTTACAAAGTGCTATTGTTAGGTCGGTTAATAAGTATGTAAATACGAATGGAAAAATTTCATTTTCAATTTCAGATGAAGTACATTTTATGTAAACTTTAACATAACCCATTTGCGAGAATGGGTTATTTCTTTTATATTTGTACTGTAATCAATTAATAAAAAAATCATGAAACTATCTATCTTACTTATCTTATTCATTAGCGTTATTACTATCTGTTATTCGTTTATTATCGCATCAATTCCATTATTAGCTTTTGGTGAAATTATTTTTTTTGGTGTGATTATTTATTTAATCTGTAAGCGACTCATTGAAAAATGTTAACCTTATACAGCCCACTAATAGTGGGTTTTTTTCTTTTTTTTTTCATTTAACATATAGGCGTGACGGAGTCTACTCTTTCACTTGTCGTGACCCGTTTTGTTCTATACAAAGATAAGGGTTTTACACAATGCTACCTAATAATAAATGTTAATATTTTGTTAAAATCACATATGTTAAAGATATGTTAAAAAGTTGTGTGTAATGTAGAATACAACTATATTTGTAAGGTAATCAATTAAAACGTTTTATCATGGATTTAGTATCAGTAGAAAAATTAGCAAAAAAATTAATTTCAGAACATTTAGGACAATATGGTTGGGAATTTAAGTGGTCGAATGCGAAAAAAACCTTTGGTACTTGCTCTTATAAAAGAAATTTTTTAGGTATTTCAGAAGGTGGTGTAATAACGTTATCAAGACCTTTGTGCCTACTTAATGATGAAAACCAAGTAACCGATACAATTTTACACGAAATAGCACACGGACTAACTAAAGGGGATGGACACGGACTAAAGTGGAAACGAGCCTGTATAAAGATAGGTGCTAAACCTGAAAGATGTTTTTCTTCAAAAAATGTTTTATTGCCTGAGATGAAATATACCGCTATTTGTGGCGGTTGTTCAAAAAAATTTAACCAAAATAGAATAACAGTAAATATAAGAAGTGCTTGCATTTGTCAAAATACCAAAAAATGGGACGAAAAACTTGTGTTAAAATTCGTTAAAAATTATTAATAAAAGTTTAACATAAACCACTTGCAAAAGTGGTTTATTTACCCTAAATTTGTATAACTAATAATCAGTAAAAATGAAGACTAAAAATAAAGCACCGCCCTTTTGGGTTATATAAATATATAATAACTAAATGATATTGAGAACCCGATTTGCATTGAGCAAGTTGGGTTTTTCTTTTTTCTTTTATTTAACGTATAGACGTGTTGGAGTCTACTCTTTCACTTGTCGTGACCCGTTTTGTTCTATACAAAGATAACGGTTTTATACAATGCTACCTAATAATAAATGTTAATATTTTGTTAAAATTAGATATGTTAAAGATATGTTAAAAAGTTGTGTGTAATGTAGAATACAACTATATTTGTAGTGTTCTAATTAAGGAACAATTAAAAATCTCAATACAATGAAAATAACAATAAATTTTTATAAGTCGAATGTATTAGCTTTCTTAATCTATGTTGCAAATAGCATCTATTCATTTTTTCAAACCCCAAACAGAAACTACGGTATTTTAGTGATTGCGTTAATTATAGAATTTACCTTATTTTATTATTTTTTATTTTAACAAAACTTTAACATAACCCATTTGCGAGAATGGGTTATTTCTATTATATTTGTAGTGTTCCAATTAAGGAACAAATCTAAATCTCTATTTTATGAATTATTCAACTATTGAAGTATCAGAATTAACCTTTGAAAATAAATTTCAATCAAAAAGGTTATCAGAAGTTAAAGAAACAATTAAATTAATTGAACAATTTGTAACTTGTGAAGTAATTCATATAGTTTCAGGTACTAAAGAAAATCCAGATTATGAATATACAGACATTATTTTGCAAGCTATACCTTTTGTTATTTCAATACGTTATTGGGATTACACGAAAAAATTTGTAATAAATCAAGATTTTAGAGCATTGAAAAATATTGATTCTAGTACTATTGATTTAATATCAGAAAAGTTAAAAAAACCGAAAAATATTAGCGTTTTATCCACAAAAAAAATAAATGCTTGGGTTGATTATTATAATGAAATTTATATCGAAGCATTAAAAATAAACAACGTTAATTTAGCCAAAATTAACGAGTTTAAAGCATCTTTAATTGGTAAAGAAGTTAATTGGTCTTTCGATGGTAAAAGTGGTACTATAACCAATAATAGTATTGTATTTGAGTTCACTATTGAACCGTCATACATACGCAAAAAAATAAGTATTTATTATAAAGTAGCGAACACACTAGAAAATTTTGAGGCTTTGAGTAATAACCAATATAAAAAATAAAAATGAGAAAAAAGAAAACCACTACTAAAATAGTGGTTTTCTTTTTTATTTTTACCTATTTGCCATATAGGCGTGAAGGAGTCTACTCTTTCACTTGTCGTGACCCGTTTTGTTCTATACAAAGATAAGGGTTTATCATGGTTCTGTCTAATAATAAATGTTAATATTTTGTTAAAATTACATATGTTAAAGGTGTGTTAAAAAGTTGTGTGTAATGTAGAATACCGTTATATTTGTAGTGTTCCAATTAAGGAACAAAAAAAAAAAGTTAGACGCATCTTATTAAAATGGCGTGAAAAATATGAGAACAGTAAGAACAAAAGTTTATCGGTTTAATGAATTAAACGATGAAGCAAAACAAGTAGCAATTGAAAGTCACAAATTAAATTTAGACATTGACTTAACCTTTTTTAAAGATGAAGCTATTGAAAAAATAAAAAATGAAGGTTTTTGTAATGTTAATTTAGCATATAGTTTTAACCATTGTCAAGGAGACGGCTTATCATTTAGCTGTGGCATTACACATGACGCTTTATTAAAGTTATTTAATAGCGTATTGGGTGCTGGAAAAGAGAAGACGGCAAATATTATAATGGACTATTGTTCTTTTCAAAATAACGGCAACACGGGGCGTTATTGCTATGCTTCTGAAAATGATTTGGAATATGAATTGGAAAGTAATGACAAACCAAACGTAACCGAAATAATTACGAAAATAGAGAAAACCTTAAAAACTAAATATTATTTACTTTGTAAGGAACTAGAAAAATTAGGATATGATGAAATTGATTATCAATATTTAGATGAAACAATAAGCGAATATCTTTTTGATAACGACAACGAGTATCTAATTAACGGTAGAAAATTTTAATAAAAGTTTAACATAAACCACTTGCAAAAGTGGTTTATTTACCTTAAATTTGTATAATTAATAACCAGTAAAAATGAAGACTAGAAATAAAGCACCACCCTTTTGGGTTATCTAAATATATAATAAATAAATAATATGAGTTAAAACCCAATTTGCATTAAGCAAGTTGGGTTTTATTTTCTTTTTTTTCCCTATTAACGTATAGACGTGTTGGAGTCTACTCTTTCACTTGTCGTGACCCTTTTTGTACACTACAAAGATAAGGGTTTATCATGGTTCTATCTAATAATAAGTGTTAATATTTTGTTAAATTTTAATATGTTAAAGATATGTTAAAAAGTTGTGTGTAATGTAGAATACCACTATATTTGTAGTGTTCCAATTAAGGGACAATTAAATCTCAAAGTTATGTTAAACTACGAAAAATTAATGTTGATGAATCCAACAAGTTACGGTAAAATGACTAATTCTATTGAACAAGAAATTGAATTTTTTGAACACCCAACAAGAGGTGATGAAGCTTTTGTGATAATTGTATCACATGACCTAAAATTAGCCGATTACAGCGACTTTATGGACATAGATGATATGACTGCTGAACATAGAGAATATGAACCCGCATTTATCAATGGAAAAGCTTGCATAGGTGGTTATGAATTAACCTAAAACAATAAGCCACTTGAAAAAGTGGTTTTTTTTTTTATTCCCAATAAAAAAAAAATAAAAGGTAGGTCGGAGTCTACTCTTTCACTTGTCGTGACCCTTTTTGTACACTACAAATATAAAAGAAAAAACCCACTCTTGCAAGTGGGTTATGTTAATGTTTTGTTAATAAGTCCATAAACGTTTATTCGTAATGGTACATAACATTTTGGCTTGTTCAACTATTGAATTTAACATACCTATGTTGTAACAGTTCCACGTATCTGAATTGATTTTAACCACTGCTTTTGTTGTTGGGTCTTCGTGAAAATACTCTAATATAGCTTTTTCTTTTTTAGTGTTTAAAACACCGTAAATTTCACACCCTGAAAAAGGTTTAATGATGAAACGATTGTTTTTGCTTTGTACTTTGTTTAAGTCTTTCATTGTGAGATATTGTTAATTGATTAGAGTACAAATATAAACGAAATAAATCAAACCACCTAATTTTTTAACATAAAAAAAACCTACTAATAAATCTCACAAAATTAGTAGGTTCAACAAAACAATTAATTAAAGGTAATACCAAGCGTTTTTTCTATTACGTCTTGTATAAGGTTTTCAACATCCACCTCTTCATTATTGTCGGTATCGGTGCAATTTTTTATAAACCCTTGTGAAACTAATTGTTGAACAATAGCATACTTCAAATCGGTTAACTCATCTTTACTAATATTCATAACAGTAACTTATTAATTGGTTAGAGTACAAATATAAAAGAAATAACCCACTCTTGCAAATGGGTTATGTTAATATTAAGTTAAAAAACTAATGTATATCTCAAAATCTTCTTGCGTATAAGTATCAGGAGTTGCATCCAAATTATTAGCTCCATGATACCAACACAAATCGTTAGTGAAAGCTATTTTAACGTCAATTTTAGCATCGCAATACGTTGTTGCATCATAACTTGAATCACAACTTGAATTCATGCCATCAACGTCCATCCATTTACAAATTTCTTCAACTACATCAAATGAATATACGTTAACAAAATCATATTCGCTACCCTCAATAAAAATGCAACTATTGTCATCAAAAACAATTAAAGAACTTTGCAATAAATCAACATCCGTAGAATAAATAACTTTTCTCATAACTATAAATAATAAATTAATATAAAACAAAGATAAGGGTAATTTTTAGTTTACCCTTACTATTAAATCTTAAAGTATTGTTAAAGTTTGAAGCAATTTTAATGCATCAATATCAGACATTTTAATAACCCTAAAACAATTAGCGTCAAACATATCTATTGGATAATTTTTTAAACTTAACCAAGTACCATCAGCATCTTTAATAACACATTCAACCTCAACGAACTCGCCAATTTTTGGGTGATTGACCATTTCTAATGTTTCAATACAATATGGGTCTAATCTCTTACAAACTAAAATACTATTTTTTTTCATCTTAATTGGGTTATTAGAATAATACACAAAATTGTGTACACTGCAAATATAAAACAAATAAACCACTCTTGCAAATGGTTTATGTTAAAATTATATTAATAAATTCCTTCTTTTTTATAGAATGCTCTTACCTCACTCCAAATGTAATCTTTCATATCAATTCTAGGGTCAATCATAGTTCTTAAAATAACCTTGCGTGTTTGTTGAAATTCCCTTGCGTGCTTATGCTTTACCAAATAACAAATAGTAACCTCTATTGAGGGTTGTAAATTATCTACTTGATAATGATGTATTGAAACATTACCGTATAAATGAGTACCAACCGCATTTTTTACTATCTGTGGTATGTTGTTCGCAATACCATAAAAAGATACCATATTGCCAGTTTTAGAACGTCTAAGAAACGTGAAACCCAATTGCGAAATACTTCGCTTGTTGAAAATAATTGCCTTCATAGAATGAGATTTAATGTTATTAACTTAATTGCTAACAACAATACAAATATAAGGGTTTATACTCTTACTAACTATTTTAATATGTTAATGTTTTGTTAATTATTTATGTACACAATTGCGTACACTACACCACACATATATACGTGACGGAGTCCACTCTCTCACTTGTCGTGACCCGTTTTGCTCTATACAAAGATAAATGAAATAAACCGCTCTCGCAAGCGGTTTAACAATTATTTAACGTTTATTATTCCAAGTATATCTAACATTATTATAATGCTAATAAATGCAATCCCGATGACAGTTAACACTATCTGAATTTCGTATTTTTCAATGAATTTAAACATATTAATTATTTGTTAAGGTTAATGATTTTAACGACAAATAAGTTTCAACACCATAAACAATGATATTGTAGTTATCACTTATCTCTATCTCTATTATTTGTCAGGTTATTAATTCATTAACCAAACTAACCATTGAATTTAATAAAATTGAATATTCAACCCATTGATTGTTATTAGAAAATATAGGTAATTGTTCCCACATTGATAAAAAAATAGTCTTCATAAAATTATAATTTTATGAAGACTATTTATAAATAAGGTAATTTTTAACAGCCACAACTACCTGTAATTTTTTTTTGCTGGTATTCGCTAATAAAGTCAATATTTAAGGTATTATTAACTTTATTATGATAATAACTATGCAAACAGTTATTTGTGTAGTCTGAATTTTTAAGATAGTCATTAATAGTGTCAAAATTTTTACCATTAATTATAATGATAGGATTGAATTTTTCGATAATTAGGTTTAAGTTATTCATAATATTGAGATTTAATGTTGTTAGCTTAATCACTAACAACACCGCAAAGATAACTTTTTATAGGCTTACTAACTATTCTAATATGTTAACGTTTTGTTAAATGTTAATATGTTAAAGATATGTTAAAAACTTGCGTACAATATACAATACAATTATCTTTGTAGTGTTCCAATTAAGGAACAAAATAAATCTCAATTTTATGAAAACTTTAACACAAAACATTAGCTTAGTATTGACTGCGAAAACGATAAAAGGTACTTCATTCGTAGGCATTAGAAATTACGAAAATAAGCAACTAGAAATTTCCAATCAAACAATCTTAGTCGGTATAACATACGAAAATTGTTTAGTCCACGACTTTAACGCCTTGAAAGAAAGTAAAGAAACTGTTTTCGCTGAATTATCAAAAAAATATCCTATTGCTTTAATTGAATTGGCATTCGCAAAGGTTTATGATTCACTTGAAAAACGCCTTTCAAGTGAAGACGTAAAGGAAAAATTAAGGCTCGAAAATGATACTACAATAGCACGCTCGGATGCTCAAATGAACGCTTATACACACATTGCAAAAGGTATTAAAATTCATAAAGAAAGCGACAAATTACACGTTTTTGGTTTGGTTATTAAAAAGACTGTAATTAAGGCAATTGAGTATAAAAAAGTCAACAGTTCTGATTTGACCATTGCACAAAATATAATTAAGAAACTTTGCAATTTTAAGCAAAATAAATATCACACTTTTATATTTGATAAAGCCGAAGTTAATATAAAAGGCTTCGCATTTTAACAAAAAATTAAGCTACTTAAAAAGTAGCTTTTTTTATGCTTATTTTTTTTGTTTAGAATTAATATAAATAAGTGTAGAAATTAGGAAAATCCAATAACTTATATAAGGCGTTTTAAAGAACGTTTGTATTGAATGGATATGTTGTATTGATTTAGATAGATAATGCAACGTACCCCCCCCTGGTGTAGGTAGCCCCCCCGTTACCCCCCTCGTTTAGCCCCCCCGTAATGCACCCAAAAGGTGGGTATGATGTGGTGTTCGAAATT
>Ga0306898_1000041_pt1 | contig 59308 bp, 45 predicted proteins | sample AntRauMFilla1564_FD_190424 | JGI IMG/M metagenome (GOLD analysis project Ga0306898, IMG submission 190424) | Saline lake microbial communities from Rauer Islands, Antarctica - Metagenome Filla 1 #564 (v2) (version 2) | ecosystem: Environmental > Aquatic > Non-marine Saline and Alkaline > Saline ...
CAAGTTCCTGTCGGACCAGATCTTCAACAAGGTGTTGTTCGGGTCGCTGTACCCGATGCAGTCCGACTGGGACGAGAGCGGCCCGGGCGGAGCCGTAAGCCGCGGTCGCGACGACTGGGGCAATCCTACTGTTAGTGTTCCCGGAGTTCCAGCTGAACGAACAAGAGTTAACGATAATGCCAGTGTTGTTGTCGAAGGCTCTTTAGACTACATTGGCCAAGCCCCCCCCGTTGTTGCACCAGCTGGAGGCGCAGCCGCAGCCGCTGCTGCTCCTGCTCCTCTCACTGCTGCAAATGTAGATGCAGAGATTCTCAGGGTATATACAGTGGTTCAAACCCTCGCCGGTAACATCCGTGTTATCCTTCCAGGAGGAGGAGCTGCTGTAGCAGCAACATTGGTAGATAATCCTGCAGATTTAGACAGCTTGAAGAAGAATAAGGATCTTGCCAGGACTGTTGCAACAACCGCACGGGATGCAGCCACAGCGCTGATGAACAAGATTGGAGATCCGGCTGCTGCGGCTGCTGCGGTTGCTGCTGCTGCAGCACCTGGTGCCGCAGCACCTGCTGCAGCAGCAGCAGTAGCCGCAGCAGCAGCCGCAGCTGTCAGACCTGCAGCATTGATTGCTACTGCTGTTGCTGCTGCTGCTGCTGCTGCTGCGGCACCAGGTGCTGCTGCGGCAGCAGCAGCTCAGGCCGATTACAATGCAGCAATGAATGCCATGAACGTCAACCCCGCACCTGCAATTCCAGCAACTGCAGACGCCGCTGCACAAAGTCTGGCGACCGCGTTGTATAAGTACGTCCAAAACGAGATAAACAACCTTAAACGCGTTTCGAGGAACTTGATTCTGGCGCTGGCAAACCTCACAACATTAGACAACAATAGGACGTCTCTTGGTGTGACCTCAGCAGTTACTAGAATACCTGGCCAAATGGTCCCCGGCAACCAGCTCAACCCAGCAACAAATAATCGTTCGAACATAGCGAGCAACATTCTTACCTACCTGGGCAAGGCCAGCGACAACGCAGACGAGCCGTGGTCGGTTGTCAAACAGGTGGGCGTTGGAGCAGCAAAGCGCACGCTGCTAGACATCGGCCGCGAACGTTTCAACAGCGCAGTTGTTCGCAACCTAACGTACGTTACAAACATCTACCGCCTAGTGCGCGCTAAGATGGAGCAGGACCTGTCCCAGCAGCGCACGGTCATCCAGCGCGGCGACGCCCTGGTGTCGCGCACCATGACGGAGTTTGGGTCAGATGCACAGCACGGCCCCGACGAGGTGCAAAGCTCCCGAAGGTACTTCAGCGAGCGCGACGTGCTGTTCAACACCGCGAACTAGACACGCGCCGGCTCCCAAACATACCCAGCAACCCAATTTTTGGCCACGGTACGACACCTATTTAGTGGGGCGCGGGGGTGTACATGCGGCATGGAAAACATCACACAGGTAGAGCTGGACCTGTACGCACAGGGGTGCGGCGGCGTGGTGCTGGTGGGGCGCATGTCAGCGTTCGCCGACGCTGTGCTGGAGACGGAAGGCGCAGCGAACGTGCTGGTGTGCGCCCGGTCTCCGAGGCCCGGCGGGGGCTCGGGCTTCTGCGGGTCGGCGGCGGCGCTTTTCCGCGCGACAGAGTGGCCCACCGCCGCGGCGTCAGTGTCTGCCGGCGTGGGGTCTGCCCCCACGGCGTCCAGCAACGCGACGGAAGCGGAAGGCGTAAAAACGAGCCACAGGCTTCCGTACACGCTGCTTGTGGACGCGCGCGACCTGCAAGCGCGCGTCCGCGGGAGCGACGGCAGCGCCGAAGAGTTTCCGCCGGTGTGCACGGTGCGCCTGGCGTTCCCAGCGCGGGGACCCCGCAAGAGCTCCGCGCCGTACCTCCGGCGGCGCGCGAAGGAGCTGGGCGGGCAGTGGGTGCGGGCGGTAGCGGTGCCGCGGCGGTACAGCTTCGAGTGCGAAGGGCGCGACGGCGCGCCGGTGCGCCGCACCGGCGTGCGGCTGGAGCTCACGGCCCTGTTTCCGGCGCAGTAGCATAACATGTGTTTTTGTATACACCCCGGCATGGAGCCGTTCCGCGTGGCGTCGCTTCCGCGCCCGTTTGCGCTCGCGAACGTGGGCGCGTCCTGCCACTTCAACGCGCTCATGCAGGGCCTCGCGAGCTGCCCGGCGTTCGTCGACGCGGTGTGCGACAACGCGGACTACCTGCGCCGCACGCCAACCGGCGCGGCGCTGCACGAGTTCGGCACGGCGTGCCGCGGGGACGGCGCCGACCCGCTAGTGGCGTCGAAGCTGCTGGCCGCGATGGTCGCGGCGCTGCGGGGACGCCGCCCCCACACGGACTACGGCATATCTATGCAGAGCGCCACCGAGGGGCTCGTGCTCCTGCTGGAGATGATAGAGCCTGCGGACGCGCCGCTCGGCGAGGGGGCTCCCGCCAACCCCATACTCGAGCCGTTCCGCACGGTGATGCGCGAACGTGTGCTGTGCCGCGGTTGCAAAGACCGCGTGGTGTCGGAAAAAACGGACACCACGTACCAGCGCCACTATTTCGACTACGACAGCAACCCGCCCCAGACGGCCGAGGAGTTTGCGACGGGCCTGCAGGTGTCTATGGAAAACCTGTCCGACTACAAGTGCGGGGTGTGCGGCAGCGAGGGGCTGTGTGCGCGCGTCGAGGACGTGCGCCGGCTCCCCGCGGTGTACGTGGTGCTGTTCAACCAGTACGGGGGGTTCCGCCGCCGGTTCTTTCCGACCCGGTTCACGGTGCCCGCGGTGGGCGGGCGCAGGCTCATCTACCGGCTGGTGGCGCAGGTGGAAAACGGCGGCGGCCACTACTGGACGCACGGCCTGCGGCGCGCCGGCAACGCGGGGGACGAGCTGTGCGTGGCGCGGCTGGACGACATGAGTGTGGGGCCCGGCAGCCTGGGGCCGTACTCCAGCACCGTGTACACAGTGTTTTACCACTACATAGGGAGCGAAAACAGCTAGTCCCAAAATTGATTGTTTTTGGGGCTTAGTCTACCCCCCGCGTCTCCACAGCTCTTACACAGCACCAGAGAAGCCACCAACCAACACTTACAACCCAACCACCGACATGTCCGAGTTCGTTACCGCCGTGACCGCAGACGACGCCTGGTCCAACACCACGGGCGCCCTCAGCTGGGGAGACATCGCGAAAGAGACCGAAATGCTGTCCGTCTGCAGCCCCCCTCAGGAGGCCGCGGTCAAAGAGATGAACGACGCCTGCGGCGCCCAGCCGCAAACAATTACGACACCCCCAACGGGCATCCAGTCTTGCAAGTGGTGGAGCAACTGCACCAAGGCGGGCTGCACCTACTGGCACCTGGGACAGAACGTCCCTGAGGGCGAGACGCACTGCAGGTTCTGGCGCAACTGCGCGTCGCTCAAGGACGGCGGCAAGCCGTGCGAGAAGTGGCACCCCGCCCCGTGGACTCCCCCGCCCAAGGACGCCCCCAAGGACGCCCCCAAGTACGCCCCCGCAGGCCTTAAAGCGTGCCTGTCCGGCGACAAGTGCAAGTCGCTGAAGGGCGGCAAGCAGTGCACGTTCTGGCACCCCAGCGACCCGACTCCGCCAGCGGGCGTTACGCCCTGCTCGAAGGGAGGCGCCTGCCACTCGCTGCGTCTGGACAGCGGCAAGCTCTGCACCTACTGGCACGCGGCCAACCCGCAGCCCCCGGCCAACCAGCGCGCCTGCAAGTCGTGGGCCGCCTGCCGGTCGCAGCAGCCGGACGGCAAGCCGTGCACGTTCTGGCACCCGCCCTGTCCGACGGACCCGCACCCCGCCCCCCTGCAAGCATAGGCGCCCGCCCGCCCACCCACCCGCCCGCCCACCCACCCGCCCGGTCCGACGGACCCGCCCCCCGCGCCCAACACCCCACCCACCCAATTTCGCCCCTGTACCCGTGTTTTTTGGTCTGCGCGGCGGCGGCGAGCAAAAAGAGCGACACGTCTCCGGACGCGCCTAGAAGTCGAACTTTTTAAAGAACTTGTCCTGGTCTGCGGGGCCGATCTCGGTGATGGTCTGCGTGCACGGGCCCTGCGGCACGGGGTACGACCGGAAGGTGGTGATGCCCCAGCGTGGCGCCCCGCTGGAGAGCGCAACGGCCTCGTCGAGGTCGTCTACAACCATCGCGGTCTGCGAGAACGGCCCGACGTTGTCGGCCCATTCGATGTGGTTCTTGCGGGTCTGCGCGTCAACGCCGAAGTCGGAAATCCTCTGGTTCCAGTCGCCTTCGGAGACGGCGTCGGTGCTCTGCGCGAGGCTGTCCCCGGGGGACACGTCCTTGGTGGGGTCGTAGCTGGGCGCGGCGTAGGGGTTGGAGGGCGTCCACGCCTGCTGCTCGGCCTCGGCGAGGCGCGCGGGGTCGATGTAGTGCCCGTTCCTGCTGCGAAAGTCCTTGCTGGGGGGCACGACGAGTTGGGCGGACAGGGGCGCGGGCAGGGACAGGGTGGCGCTCACCGGGGCCGCGGACAGCCTTTCGCGCTCGACCCGGTTTACGTTCTGCGGGCCAGCAGCAGCAGCGCCGATCCCGAGTAGCGGGCTTTGGTAGCTTTTGACGCTGCTGCTATTGCGAACGCTCCAGGCGATGAAAACTACGAGCAGCACCACGATGGCGACAAGGCACGCCAGGTGAGTATCCATGCTATCTGCGGGTCCGGTCGAATCGGCTGCCGCGTGTGTGTGGCAAGAAGGTATATGGAGGGCACAATTTTGGAGCGGCGAAACGCAAAAAGATACGCGCGGCTCTACAGGCCGGCGTCACGCAGACGCTCGAGCTCGTCCACGAGGCGCGAGTGCAGGGCGCGCTGCATGGCGACGCCCACCAGGCTGAGCCACGCGGAGCGCACTTCGCGCAGCACGGCGGCATCTTCGGGCGCGCACCGCAGCGCCCCGACCACGCGCGCCTCGGCGCGGGGCGCGGCGTCGGCGGCGCCGCCGCACGCGTCGCGCCCGATGGCGACCAGCTCCTCCAGCGACGCCTGCACGCGGTCCGACAGCGCCGCCATCATAGGCGCGCGGTCCTCGATGGCCATGTAGGCGTCGTTCTCGACCTCGGTCCACGTGTCCTGCATGATGAGCGCCGCGTGCTTCACGCCGGAGCGCGCGCGCCGCGGGGGGCGCAGGGCTCCCAGCGCCGCGTACAGGCGCTTGCGCGCGGCCGGGGCGCGGCCGGCGACGCCCAGCGCGTCCGCGACGTGCCCGGTGAGCGGCTTCCAGGCCGACGCCGCGCCGGGGCGCACCAGCGACGCCGTGCGCGGGTCCCAGGCGGGCGCGGGCTCCTGCAGCGCGTCCAGCGTGTGCTGCGCGGCGACGGCGGCCGCGAGCCGCAGCGACTCCGCGACGGGCGGCGCGCGCTGCCCCTCGCTTGCCCTCAGGAACAGCTCGTAGTCAACCGCGCCCTGCGCGGCGCGCGCGTGCGGGTCGAGGTCGCAGACGGCGCGCGCGTAGCTGTGCATGGCCGCGTCGTCGCCGCCGGTGAGCAGCCGCGCGCCCGCCGCCGCGGCGGCGTCGCCGGCCAGCGCGCTCTGCAGCGCGCCGTCCACCTTGGTGGCCGCGGCCTGGTACGCCTTGCGGTACTCGCGCCCCAGCTTGGCGGAGGCGCCCCGCGTGTCGCGGCTGAGGCCGCGGATCACGCCGCACAGGTGCTTCTTGGCCTGCCGCTGCGAGTACTCGTCCGCCTTCTTGGGGTCGACCACCTCGCCGGAGTACTGCGGCGGCAGGTCGAACCTGCTGTCGTAGTTGATGAACCGCGCGCACAACCCCACCACGTAGTGCTCGAGGTAGTACGCCACGTTGATGCGCAGGCCGCGCTTTTTGGCGACGGGCACGTACTCCATGAGGTCGCCCTTGCTGGGGGCGCCCCTCGAGTAGCCCGCCAGCGTGAACGACGGCCCCGCGTCGGTGATCAGGTACGCGAACCGCGAGCCCGGCTCCGGCTCGACGTAGTCCAGCTCGGCGAGCGGCTCGCCGCGCTCGGCGCGCACCTCGTTCTCGGCGAGCTGCATCTTGTGCCGCGCGCGCATGCGGCGCATGAACTTCTGCACCGACAGGTTCTGCTTGTCGGGCTTCCACGCGTCCGTCTGCACGAAGTCTGTCACGTCCCAGTGCACCGTGCCGAGGCCGGTGCCGGCCTCGTCGGCCGCGCTGAACGAGCTCATGCCCGCGCAGCACTCGCGGATCACCGCCTCCACGCGGTCGATGTACGGCACGCGCGTGCCCGGCGGGTTGAGCTGCGCCGCGCGCCACAGACACTCGAGGCCCAGCGTGCGCGCCAGCTTGGTCTGGCCCTGTTTCACGATGTCGACGCCGCGCACGAACATCTTCTCCGGCCCCGGGATGTCGAAGTTGGGGCCGTACACGTGCGCGACGCCCGCGTACTTCTTCTTGCCCGTGAACAGCACAGGGTACAGCACCTCTTCGTACGCCATTTTCAGGATGTGGCCTCCGTTGTCCGCGTGCAGGTGGGCGTTCACCTCGTCGCGCAGCGTGCCCATCTGCTCCATCGTGATCTCCACCTTGCGCACCGCCAGCATCTTGTACGCCGCGCGCACCGCCGCCTCCAGCTGCGACGTCTCGCCCCCTGACAGGGCGCGCTGCGCGTCGAACACGCGCTGCAGCCACAGCGGGGACGCAGCGCGTCGAACGAGCTCTGCAGCCCCGGCGGGCGGCCGCTCGCCGAGCTCCGCCAGCGGCTCTGCGTAGCCTTTCTCCATCATTGCGACGTGCAGACCGCGCGCCTGCGCTTCCCCATTGTCGAACTCCGACTCGAGAAGTGCCGCTACCTGGGCGGGGCTGCCGAAGAACGCCTCCAGCGCGTCTTTGGGCGGGCTGTCCGCGAGGCGCGACAGCCTCTCGGCCGACCGGGCGCGGCACTTCTCGAGTTCGGCGTCCAGGTACCGGTCGATCTTGGCGCGCTTCGCCTCGAGCTCCGCGCGTTTGGCGTCGTACGCGGACTGCGCGTCGCCGTCCGCAGCGCACACGCGCACGACGTCGGGCACTTCGAGGCCGGCGTTCGCGAAGGCGTCGCGCACCGCGCGCCAGTACGCGAGCTCCCCGTCGCGGTAGCACTCGGGGGGGCACGACGTGTACAGCGAGTCGGTGTCGCCGTACTTGATGGCGAACCGCCTGGTACAGACGAAGTCCGCGACCATCTTGAGGTTGTACCGGCCTGCGGACGTGACGCCGCCGGCGAGCGCTAGCATGAACAGCGGCGAGGAGGGGAGTCCGGCGGCGCCGTAGAACGTGTTCATGAACACCTTCACGGCCTTCTGCTTGGCGTCGATGCCCTTGAACCGGAACTCGACGTCGTCGAGCCACGACACGTAGGCGGCGTGGGCGTCCGGCACGTCCGCGAACCGTGCCAGGCTGTCGGCCTGCGCCTCGAGCTTGGCGGCCTTCTTGTTGTCGCCGGCGGCCCGCGCGGCGCGCGCGCGTGCGGCTTCGGCATCGCGGGCCAGGAACGCGGCGAACGCTTCGGGCCCGTCGCCGCTGCCGCGGAACCGCCCGAGCACCTGTTCGGCGAACTCGATCTGCGCCTCGAGCGCTTTGAGCCCGACCTTCATGGTCGCGCGCTTGTAGAACAGGTCGGCGAGCACGAGGGAGAAGAGGCCGTGCTTTTCGTCGATCCACCGGTGGCGCACGAACCAGCCGCGCACGGTTTCTCCGCCGAACTCGAACGCCACGCGGTATATCTCCTCGCCGGCCGCCTCGAGCCTGAGCGCTTCGGCCTCGCTGTACACGGCCATGTCCAGCGACAGGTTGTATGTGCGGATGAGCGACGGGTACAGCGACGCGAAGTCGAGGCCGGTGATCGGCAGGTCCTCCTCGAGGCCCTTCTCGGGGGGCACCACGTAGGCGCCCGGGTATTTGCCCTCCATGGTCACGTCTTCGGAGATCATGGACCCCAGTATGGGGAAGGTGCCGCCCGAGGGGCAGGGGCGCGCGGTGTTGTGCGCGTACGTGTACAGCATGTTGCTCACCTTGTGGCCGTTCGCGTAGTAGATGCAGTCGTTGATGCTGGTGCACGAGTAGTTGCCTATCTCGCGCGCGTCGACGATGACGCTGCGCTGCACCAGCAGCTCCTGGCAGCGCGCGGCGTCGATGATGCAGTAGTGCGACACGCGGCGCATGCGCTCGGCCGACAGCGCCTCCTCGTCGGCGCCGGGCGCGCCGACGGACCCCGGGGCGTGCTCGCGGCGGCGCGTGGCGAGCTCGGCGGCATCCTCGTAGATGTGCCACATCTCGGTGTACGGCATGTCCGCCTTGCCGCCCAGCTTGGCCAGCGCGAGGCACGCCTTGAGGCTGGTCTTCTCGCCCTTGGGGTACAGCCGCATGTAGATGAGGCGCACGTCGAGGGGCACGCAGCCGGGCAGCTTGAGGTACGACACGTAGTGCGTCTTCTCGGCGGACACCTTCACGCGCGCGTCCTCGCGCCACTGCCACTTCAGCACCTGGTCGGGGTCCTCGCCGCCCTTGCGCGGCGCGGCCGACATGCGCTCCACCATAGTGCCGAGCAGGCCCAGCTTGTACGCTTTGCCCACCACGAACGGCCAGTCGTACTGGCCGTCGTTGAAGCCCGCGTGCAGGTCCGGCGCCCACGCGCGCCACACCAGCGCGAACGCCAGCAGCAGCGAGTCCTGCCCGTAGTGCACGTTGGGCGCCGGGCCGTGCGGGTCGTCCGCGCGGGGGCGGTCCCCGGGCAGGCCGCCGGGGCCGCACACCACGGTCGTCCACCGGCTGTCCGGCGCCGCTTCCTGCGTCGTGAGACACACGCGGGCCAGCGCGCGCTTGTCGCCCAGCCAGTGCGCCGTCGCGCAGAGCATGAACACCGCGTCGCGCGGCTTGTCCTGGTGCGGCGGCTTGCCCGTGCCCTTGTCGGGGCTGTGCGTCTCGATGTCGAACGTCGTGATCAGCGTGCGGTCGCGCACCAGCAGGTCCACGCCCGACACCATCTTTTCTACCTCCGGGTCGGGTTTCATAGGGTTGATCAACGCGCGCACGTCCAGCACCGACGCGTTCAGCACGTGCGCCGTCAGCGGCGCGCCGTCCGCGGAGGGGAGCATGTGCGGCGTGCGGAACCGCTCCTGCACGTCCTGCAGTTCGCAGCCGCACGCCGCGCCGCCGCGCAGGTACGCGTAGCGCGACACCGTCAGCCAGTCGCACAGCGGGATGGTGTGGGTGCGCGCCACCATGCGGAAATAGTTGGTGAGGTCGTCGGACGCGGTCTCGTAGCCCCCGGTGCTGCCGCCCGCGCTCATCTTGCGCACGGCCTGTATGGCCTTCTTGCGCGACGCGGTGTTGCTGAAGAACACGCGCAGGTACTGGCGCGGCTCGACGCGGTAGCCGCGCAGCGGAAACGCTCTGCCCGTCTCCGTGCGCACGACGCCGAACTCCTGCAGCGCCTCGCTCATCTGGTGCACGAACACGTGCTCGCCGCCCTCCTCCGGGAACCAGATGTCGAAGTACACCGGTACGTCGCGCATCACGACCTGCGCCTTGCTGCCGTCTTCGAGGATGCCGTAGAAGGTGAGCACGTACCTCTGCACGCTCTCCCCGCCTCGCTGGCCTTCAGGCCGGTGGTACTCCACGCCCTCGTGTATGTCGTTGGGGCGGAACCGGACGGTCTGGCCCTGCCGCACCGCCGCCAGCGTCTCGAGGTGCGCGCGGCGCCCCTCTTCGTCGGCCACCACGAAGTCGTGGCGCGTCGGGATGCCCGGGATAGCCGTCGCGGCGCCGTCGCTGGCGATGCTGAACCGCAGCGGCGGCGGGCCGCTGGGTCCGTCCCCTAGCTCGTCGTCGTTGTAGCCTGGCGCCATCGCTCGGAATATACGGCCCGCGGGTGTGTTCAAAATAGTCCGGCCGCCGCGGCGCGCCAAATATGAACGCTTTCGGGGGCTGCTATCCCCCGCTGCCGCCATATCCCTGCGCCCCTGCCGCCGTATTTCCGCCCGACCTACGACATGGATTCCGCTATCGTCGCTGCGATCGCCCACACTCGGTCATTGTTCGAGCGGAACTTCGTCCCAGACGAACACGGCGCAGACCACGCGCTCAAGGTGCTGCAGCACGCAACCGCTGCGCTCGGCGCCGAGCCCGTCCCCCCGCCGCCCGGCCGCCGCCTCGCTGTGCAGCTCGCCGCGCTGCTGCACGACGCCGACGACCGCAAGTACTTCCCCGAGGGCGCCGACAAGACGCTGCCCAACGCCGCCGCCATACTCGCGGAGGTTCTCGCGGGGCGCGAAGACGCGAGCGAAGTGCAGGAGTATGCGCTCGCCGCTATTCGTCTGGTGTCCGCCAGCGGCAACGGCAACTCGGTGCCCCCCGAGGCCGCAGCCGACCCGCTGCTGCTGTACGCCCGCTGGGCCGACCGGCTCGAAGCCGTGGGATACGCCGGCGTGTACCGCTGCTGGCGCTACACGCTCGAAAGGGGGCGCCCCCTGTACCTCTCGGACACGCCCGCGCCGCGCAACGCAGACGAAGCGTTTGCGTTTGCTACTCCCGAGCGTTTCGCCGCATACCAGGCGGTTGGTCACAGCGAGTCGATGCTGGACCACTATTTCGACAAGCTGCTGTCCCTAGTCGAGCCCCTGGTCGACCACCCGAATTCTTACATCTCCGAGGCAGGCGCCTACGGCTCTACTCCACTTATCTGGGCATGCGTGGCCACCAGGCCCGAAGGTATCGATTCCTACCTGAGGGAGGTCGAAGCCCATGTCAAGGACCCTTAGCAGCCCGCGCCCGCCGCCTCTTTTTTGGGACGCAAAAAAGCCGCACGACGCCAGAGCAGGAGCCGTGTACTCGCCGGGACGGAGTATGTTGTTGCTGCTGCGCACCGTGCGGCTTTTTTGCGTCCCAAAAAGCGACTATGCGCCCGCTCAGCGCCTCGCGTCCCATAAGTGCCCCGACCGCGGCGCCCGCGATCGCTGCGTTGGTGTCTGTCGACCCCGAGCCCCACGACCCACACCAGACTCTGGTCGCATGTCGTCCCAGTCGCTTCCTGCGTAATCCGGTGCAGCGCCCACCCCTTGTCGCGCCCGGTGACGTCGCGGACACCGCTGCCCGCGGCCGACGCGGCGCTGGCCCGCACTTTCGCGCGCCAGAGCCAGCGTCATTTCGGTGTCGTCCGTAACCTGTCCCAGGGCCGCCGTGCGGTTGCCGTGAAACCTGCGGTGTACGAGTTGGTGCATAGTGCAGTCGAACGGGGGAAGCTTCGCGCTTCGAAACTCGTACGGGGCTCCGATCGCGTCCCGACTGCGTAGCACAGAACCATCGCCTGTACGCGGTCTTTCCATATGGCTGCTCTAGGATATTGGTATACAGCTCGCGGCCATTTCAATTAAGACACCTCCCGCGCGCAAAAATGGGCCAGGGGTGCTGTCTAGAGGTCCTCGTTGTTCTCATCATCGTTCGCCAATAGCACTAAGGGGGCGGGGCAACGGCGCCAACAGTTCTGGGTCTGCTTCGGCGGCGTCGCACAAGTGCCGGCGGGCCATGCGGGTGTTTTCGTTGATGCCGCGCGCCTGCTGCATGCTTAGTCTCGACGCCTGCCGCGGCATTCAAAAGAGAGTCGCGCAAGACCCCGCGTAGAGGTGCGGTAAAACGTGCAGGCCTGCCGGGCATTCAAAAAGCTCGGGCAGCTAGCGCGGCATGCGCAGGCTGTGGTCGAACAGAGGGCTGTAGTCGATGTCCATGCCGCAGTACCGGACCGGCGACCGCTGGTAGTCGGGCCACGCGCCGCCGGGGGCCATGCGCGAGGTGGCGGCGAGCAGGAACTTGAAACACTCCCAAAACTCGATGGGGTGCTGCAGGACGTTGACGCCGAGGTGCGCGAGCTCGTGCGTCTTGACGAAACACAGCGTGGACATGTCGTGGAAGTCGTGCTCGACGGGGTCGCCGCTGCTGCGCGGGTTTTTTTCGCGCAGACACATGACGAACTGCTTCCCCTTTTCGACGACGTACGCGGTGTCGCCCTGGGTGTTGAGCGGGGAGCCCTCGGCGAGCACGTCGGGGTTGTACCGCGCGAGGATGCGCGCCACCATCGCGCGGCGCTCGGGGTAGAGCTCTCCCGCGGGGGACCGCAAGTAGATTCCGCGCAGCACCTCCAGCATGTCAACTGTCCAGTTGTGGAGGGCGGCCAGGACCTCGGCAGCCTGGGGCTGGTCGCCGTGCGACGAGTGCACGGAGTACAGCGTGCCGTCGGACGCGCGCAGGCGCCGCGTGCGTTCCGGCGAGTACATGTGCGAGCGCGCCGCCGCGCTGTACACGGGCGCGACGGCTGCGGCCAGCAGCAGCATCGCGACGACGACGATCGCCACACGCACGGGGTCCATTTGCTGCGGCGCGGGGCGGCTAACGCGGCGAGCGCGGGGCTATATAGCCACACATACTCGAGGCATGGACGACGACGCGGGCCCCGGGCGCATGCGCCCCAACCCCTACGTGCGCGAGCCGCTGCAGGTCACGTTCTACAGCGTGCTAGCCCGGCGACCCACCCGGTCGGCGGTGTTCCTGGGCGGCGCGCCGGCCGGCGTGGTCGCAGCCGCGCGCCGCGGCACGCCCTCCAGCGGCGGCGACGACGCCAAGCGGTGGCCCAAGACGGACTGGACCGAGCGCGACGCTAAGGTCCTGGCGGACTTCTACGGGCCGCGGTGGCGCCAGACGCTGACGCCGGCGGTGTGCGACCTCTACGGCGCGTCCGTCGATGGCGGGGGCGAAGGCGGCGCATCCGTCGAGGGCGGGGACGACGGGGACGACGCGGCGGCTCCCGGCATGGACTTCGGCAGGCTCGACACGCTGAACGAGCTGAACGAGCTGGACGAAGAGGAGTCGATCGTGCTGCACCGGACGGAGCCCGCGGCGCAGTCGGCGGCGCAGGCGCAGGGGTTCGGCGCCCCGGCGGAGGACGCGGCGCAGTTTTCGGAGACGACGTTTGCGACGCTGTACAGCGACAGCGCGGTGTTCCCGGACGACACGATCTCGGACCTGCGCGCCAAGATATCGCTGGCGACGGGCGTGCCGACGTACCGCATGCACCTGTTCTGGCCGCGCTGCGGCATAGGGCGGGAGCAGCGCGCCTCAGTGGAGGGCGCGTACCGGCTGTACGTGGCCGGGGTGCAGCGCGCGGTCGACGTGCGCGCGTTCGGCAGCGACGAGGGCCTGCACATCGACGGCCTGTCGGTGGACCAGAGCCTGTCGGCGGCGTCCTCGCGCGGCGAGGTGTTCGTGGAGGCGCTGGACGAGTTCAGGCTGGTGGGCGGCGGGGAGGGCGGCGCCGGGCCGTCCGCGATGCTGACGCGCGTGTTCGTGGCGGACCTCGAGGAGATGCGGCGCGGGGCGCCGGGCGCGCAGGACACGGCGCGCGCGCGCAAGATCGCGGCCGCGATGCGCGACCCGATGAAGGCGGAGTACGTGTACAACGGCCTGGTGCTGAAGTACTGGCCGCAGCTGAGCCAGGCGGCGTGCGCGCAGTACTTCGCGGGCGCGGCGCCGTCGGACCTGGCGGCGCAGTTCCCGGCGCTGGCGGGCCCGGCGGACGCGCGCGCGCGGTACCGGGCGCAGGACCGCCTGCTGTCGGCGGCGCACGCGCGCGCCGAGAGCGTGTACCGGCGGCACGCGTCGGCGCGCGCGGTGGCGGTGACGTCGGCGGCGGTGGAGGTGCCGTCGGCGCTGCCGCCGGGCGCGTACGTGAACCTGCGCAACGCGTTCGACCTGTTCGAGACGTCGGCGCGGTGGCCGGCGGTGCTGGCGCGGTTCTACCTGACGGCGGCGGGGCGCGGCCGCCAGACGGTGACGGCGACGAAGACGCACACGTCGGCGGCGCCGGGCGGCAACGCCGACGCGGACGAGATCGCGCGCCTGCTCGGGCGCGTGCCGCGGCGCAGCACGGCGACGTTCTTCGTGCGCCTGGAGCCGGCGGACGAGGGGGCGTGGTCGCGCGGCCGCGCGCGACTGGTCACGCTGGTGCTGCGCGACACCGGCGACTACTCGCTGGAGGCGTCGTGGCCCGAGGACGAGCGCCTGTCCCCGGCCGCCGCGGTGGCGCGGCTGGCGGACGTGGTGGCGCCGCTGGTGGCGGCGGTGAACGCGATGGGCGCGTACGCGTTCCCGGCGGGCGGCGAGCTGGCGCTGCCCGACGGCGCGGCGCGCCTCAAAAACATGACGGCTGCGTGCTTCTGGGCGCAGCCGCTGACCGACGCGGCGTTCCGCGAGCTGAAGAGCCGGTGGCGCGCGTACGAGCAGGCGGGCATGGCGGAGGTGCGCGGCCTGCAGCAGGCGGGCGCGTTCGCGTTCCAGTACACCAAGGGCGTGGTGGACTACGACCCGCGCGCCGTCGAGCGCACCGTGACGGTGACGATGGTGGGGCACGGCGGGCACCGGCGCGCCGTGCGCGAGCTGGCCGAGCGCACGATGAACACGTACGCGCACCTCACCAACCCGGAGGTCGCGCAGCGGTGGGCGCAGCTGTACGGCGGCCGCCTGGTGCGGTTCCAGCACCGCACGGTGGACGTGCGGGTCGAGTTCGTCGGCGTCACCGGCGAGGAGCTGCGCCGCATGTGGGGCGTCACGTTCGCGTTCTTCGACGGCCTCGTGCACGGCCCCGACAGGGTCAGCGGCGCCGTCGCGCCGGGCGCCGCCGGCGCGCCCCGCCGCAAGGGGCTGCGCGCGCTGCAGGAGGGCGACCCCAGCCTGTACGACCTGCGCAAGTACGACTCGCGCGCCACCGTGTACTCGGTGCTGTGCCAGAACCCGCGCCCGCCGAGCGCGTACACGCCCGACGAGGCCGACGCCATGCCCGCCAAGCGGCGCGACAAGCTCGTGCGGTACTGGAACTTCACCGAGGGGCGCCCGGCGTACTACGAGTGCCCCACCCGCGAGTTCCCGCACCTGAGCTTCCTCGAGGGGCGCCACCCCCTCGGCTACTGCCTGCCGTGCTGCCAGAAGACGCCCGCGCACGGCGGCTCCAGGCGCGAGCGCATCAACCGGTTCTGCCTCGAGGCCTTCGCCGAGGGCGACGCCGGCGCCGACGGCCGGCCCGACGACGAGGGCGGCTCCAGCAGGCACACGCTGTCGTACGGCAAACGCATCGAGGCCGGCCGCCTCGCGACGCTCGACGAGCTCACGCTGCAGCTCATCGCGAGCGCCGACGAGGAGGGCGCCGCCGGATACCGGCTGCTGGGCGTGCCGCAGGGGCTCCCCGCCCTCCCCCCCGACGCGCCGCTGCGCGTGGGGCGCCCCCCCGGCGGCGGCTTCTTCCACGCGCTGGCCGCCGCCGTCGGCGTCGAGCCCGAAACGTTCGGCGGCGAACTCGCGCGCACCGCCGCGCGGCTGGGCGACGGCTTCCGGGCGCTCGCCGCGGGCGCCGCGGGCGGGCTCTTCGGCTCCGCCCAGGAGCTCGCCGCCGAGCTGTCGGACACCTTCGCGTCCGGCGGCGACGCCGCGCCGGCGTTCACCGCGTTCAGCCCCGGGGGCGCCGCGCACGGCGTGTGGGAGGACGTCGTGCGCGAGCTCGCCTGCGTCCGCTACGACGTGTCGGTCGTGTACGTGCTCGACCCCGCTGGCTCCGGCGAGGGCGCCCTGCACGTGCCGCCCGACACGCTCGCGCGCCTGGCGCACGGCGCGCCCGGACGATACGCGGTCGTGTACATGGTCGGGCACCCCGAGGCCAAACGCGGAGGCGGCGGCGTCTACCCGCTCGTGGACGCCGCCGCGTCCGGCGCGTTCGCCGCCGGGTCCGCCGTCGTGGAGGCGGTGCGCGGCGCCGTGGGGGGCGGCGGGCGCGGCCGGTGGGACCTGGCGGCGCTCGCCGCGCACCTCCGCGGGCGCGCCGGGCGCGGCTTCCGCGCCGTGTCCAAGCTCGTCGGAAGCCGCGGCCTGTGCTACGCGGCCGTGGTCGAGCGCGTGTCCGACGGCGCGCGCGTGTACGTGCCCGTCGAGTACAGCGTCCAGTACCCGTCGGACCCGCTGGACGTCGAGGTCGCGGAGGCCGCGGAGGCCCCCGGCGCCGCCAGCGCGCTCGCGGAGTTCGTCGGCACGCTGCCCGACTCCCGGTTCCAGGCGGTGTGCGCGCTGCGCCACGCGTCGCGGTACGTGGGCGTCGGCTTGCGGTGCGGCGACACCGGAGTGCTGTACTTCTACCACCGGCCGACCGGCAAGCCCGCGGCCGTGCGCGGCGCGTTCGGAGGCGCGAAACTGCCGGAGGTGGACCTGCCGCTCATGCCCGCTGACGTCGACCGCGCTGTCGCCGGCGGACGCGTCCCCGTCGAGGTGCCCGCGGACGCGCGCGAGGAGTTTTACCGCGCCAACCTGTACCAGCACTTCCTGAGCGAGTTCGCCGCGCACGTGTACGCGCTGCGCGACGCCGGGCTGCGGCTGCGGCTGCTGGACGCGATGTCGCAGAAGCGGCCGCTCGCCGCCGCACGCGAGGTGCTGGTGGCCGCCCGCGAGGTGCTGGTGGGCGCCCGCGACGGCGAAGGCGACGGCCGCGACGGCGACCTCCGCGACGCCGCCGACCGCGACGTCGACGACGACCTGGAGCTCGTCGCCGCCGCGGTCGCGCGCATACCGCCGCGGGCGCCCCCCGCGGCCCGCAAAAAGACGCTCGCTGACTTTCTGGACGGCGTCAGCCTGGGTGCGGACCGGAAGGTGCTAGCCCGCATCGGCGCGGCGGACGAGGCGCGCGCGGCGGACATCGTCCGCGGCATCATGGACGGCCTCGTGTCCAAACGGCCGCGCGCGGAGGTGCTCGCGCGGGTGCGGGCCGACGACGCGCCGCTGCCGAGCATGTTCGCGGCGTGCGCGGCGGCGCACGCGTGCGCCGCGCTGGAGGTGCCCGAAGAGGACTACCCGGGCCTGGTGTCGGTGCTCGTCGCCGACGTGCGCAACCCGCTCAAGCTCGCGGTGCTGCCGTACCAGACTTCGGGCGTGTTCGACGACCTGCACTTTCGACGGCGCCCCGGCGAGTCGGTCGAAATCCGGCTGTAGCGTTTTATGGGCGCACATAACGCCGCCCCCGCACCCATGGCGGACTCCACCAGCATAGACGACGAGGTCACGTACGCCAAAAAAAGCGGCGCGATCGGCGGCGTCGTGGGCTGGAAGCGCTCTTTGCTCCTGTTTGTTATTTTCATGGTGGCGTGCAGCGACTTCTTCATCAACACGGTGCTGGGCGTCGTGCCCGGGGCCACGCAGGGGCGCGAAACCACCAACCGCGGCACCGTGGTGCAGGGCGTGCTCACCGTGCTCGCGTACGTGGTCGCGGTGCACGCGTTCGGGCTGTAGGGCGACCCGCGAGTTTTTGCGCGCCCAAAAACAGGCGCCGCGGGCTACGACATCAGCTCGTCCAGGTGCGCGGACAGGGCGGCGTCGGAGAACGCGTGTTCTCCGTCCCGCGCGTTCTCTGCCCTTGCGGCCGCGGCCCGGAGGCACCACACGAGCTCGTCGCGCGGCGTCATGATGTCGTCGTCGGGCAGGGGCTCGAGCACGACGAACTCGTCCCACCGCTCGCTGACGATCCGGTCGAGCAGGTCGTACACCTGCCTGCCGAACTCGCGCGAGGGGCAGCCTAGCAGGTTGATTTTGCCGCTGCGGGTGAACGTGTTGACGCGCGGCGACTTGTCCTTCGGGGCGGGGCCGCCCTCGACCGCGGGAGTCCGGTAGCAGAAGTTGAAGCTTTTGGACCGCATGTTGACCGTAGACTCGGGGACCGGCGCGGGCCAGGGCAGACCGGGGTCCAGCGCCGCGTCGACGAACGCCTGGAAGTTGAGCACCTGCCGGTCGGTGGCCTTGTCGAGCCGGAACTTGAAGTTCACGAGGTCGCACCAGTAGCCCTTGCCCACCGCGGTGTCGACCACGAAGTCGACGGCGGGCAGCCGCACCTCGCCGCCGAAGATGTTTTTGCGATTGAGGTAGTCCACCCACGTGTGCATGGCCCAGAGCCCGTCGCTGAAGTCTTCGAGCAGGGAGCCGGGCACCTGTATCGAGCCGCGCGTCGGAAACAGCTTCACGTTGTACGTGGGCACCTTGCCCTTCTCGAGCATGAGCCGGCGCCCCATGTCGGAGTCCGGGGAGGGGCACACCAGCGCCTCGATGGAGCTGTTGATGCAGCCGCCGATGCCCTCGTGCTGGCGGTGCTTGCGTCCCGCGGGCGCCATGGGCTGCTCTTTGGCGCCGCGCTTGACCTTGTGCTCGTACCCGGGCTGGCACGCGCCGCCGAAGTTGGAGTTCACGGCGACCACGTCGCCGTCGAGGCCCGCGGCCTGTATGACCTTGATGAGCTCGCGGTGTGTCAGCCGGGGCGACTCCACGCGCGACGCCACCACCGCGGTCGACATCTGCAGCGGGGTGAACGCGCCGGACGTGCCGCGCGGGCGCTGCAGCTCCTCCTCTATGCGGTCGATCACGTCGTCGTCCAGCGCCAACGCGCCGAGGCCGATATCGCCGGGGTCCGACATCGCGCTGGCTGTTCGGGGGGTGGCCTCAAAAGGACGTAGGCATTTGAACGCCGCCGCGCCGTTCAATCCCGCGCAGATGTCCCAGCCCGCCCCGCACGGGGGCGCCGCGCCCCGGCCGCCCATGCTGCTGCACCTGCCTCCCGGCGTGTCGCTCGCGGGCGTGCGGTCCGCCGAAGCCATCATGGACGAACGCGTCGAGGAGATTTTAGGCGACACGGCCGCCGCCCCCGAGCTGCACAAACACGAGACGCTCCCCGACCTGTACTACGCAGGCATGGAAAGCTGGCCCGTGTCTTGCTCGCTGCGGTGCTGGGGGTGCACCTTCACCTTCACCGGCCGCCCTTTCTTCATCCCCGCCAGCATGGAGATGCGGCGCGTGCGGACTTCCCCCACGACGCCCCCGGTGTCTGTCGTCGTGTTCGAGCGCCTCGGCGTCACGTGCTCGCCCAACTGCTCGGCGTCGTACATCGCGCACGCCATGCACGGCACGCGCGGCGCGCAGGCGCGCGAAAACCTGCTGCACCTGCACTACGCCATGACCGGCCGGCGCGTCATTAATATTCGGGAGGCCCCCTTCTACACCGAGCTCGAAAGCTTCGGGGGGAGCCTCTCCGACGCCCAGTTCTGGAAGACGCTCGAAAAGCTCGCGCCCGAAAACTCCAGCCTCGCGTACCGGCTCGATTTCGATTTCTCGGAGGAGCCGCGCGGGTGCAGCGGGTGGAACGCCTGCGCTGACGGCGCCGCATCCTGCGAAGACGGCGCAGCATCCTGCGAAGACGGCGCCGCAGGCGCAGCATCCTGCGAAGACGGCGCCGCAGACGAGCTCGACCTGCTGGACACGGTTTTGGGGCTAGGAGGGCCCGCCGATACCGAAACTCCGGCGGAGCAAGGGGGGCAGGGCGGCGAACACGGCACCGACGACGAGCTGCTCGACGACCTGCTCGCGATGTTCTGAGCCCGCGCCGCGTTTTTGCGCGGCCGTGTGCTGCCGCGCGGGGCGTGCCGTTCGGCGCGGCCGCGGGCGCGAAGGAGGGGCGCCCGCGCGGCTTGCGCGGCGCGCTGCGAATTTTTGCACAATTGGAGACGGCTTGGGGGGAACACACCGGCGGCCGCAGAAATGGCACACAAAAACCGCAGCACGATGCCGCGCTTCGACGCGCGCGGCGTCGGCGGGCTGTCCACGCTGATGAACCCCCAGCACATCAACGCGAACAAAAAGGGCAAAGACGTGGAGTCCGAAATCATGGGCCGCGGCAACTCCAACCCCACGTACGGGCCCAAACAAACGGACATCGTGTCCGAGTACGGCCGCGTGATGCACGAGCTCGGCAACGACCTCGGGTTCGACCTCGAGGCGGACGAAGACGACGCGCCCGCCGCGCTGGACGAAGCGGCGCCGCGCGCGCGGTCGCCCAACGTGTTTTCTTCGGGGCTGTCGACCGCGTCTGCGACGCCGGCGTTCGGCGTCACCCGGCTCGCCCCGGGGTTCTTCGGGCAGCACGACAACTCGGACGAAGGAGACGAGGCGTCAGAGGGCGGCACGGAGCGGTCGGGGTCTTCGGAGTCCGAGTCCGCGAGCTCCGAGTCGGGCAGCGGCAGCGACGCCAGCGACGCCAGCGGCGCGGCGAGCGGCGCGGCGAGCGACGCGGGCAGCGGCTCGTCGGCGTCCGGGGCGCAGAGCGAGATCGGGGACGCGGTGGCGTCGCGCATCATCAAAGGGCTGGAGCGCGACCTCGGGATAGACCTGTCCGAGTCGGGGTTCGAGGGCAGCCGCAAGGTGAAGTACACCGCGCCGCAGGTGGTCATGAGCCGGTCCAGCCAGCACCACACCGCCGAGCAGGAGCGCCGCCGGCACATCGACCATGTGCTGGGCGGCCTGCGCGAGGAGACGCACGGCACGTACGGGGCCCAGCGCGAGCGCATGCAGGACGACGTGGCCAACATGCTGGACCAGATCACCGGGCTGCGGCTCGCGCTGGAAGAGGACGGCATCGACTGCAAAGACGTGGAGATGCCGTCGTCCGCGTCGCCGCCCGAGCAGATAGAGTCGGTGCTGCGCGTGCTGCGGCTGAAAAACGACCGCAACCGGTGCGCGACCGTCGCCGAGGAGATACTGCTGGGCGTCGGCGAGATTTTCGAGAGCGTGTTCGACGGCACGCGGGAGATCCCCATACTCGGCATGAAGCCGGACTACACCGGCTTCACGGGCACGCTCAACGTGAAGCTGCACCGCATGCGCTACGAGACGTCGCAGGTCGTGGGCGACGCCATACAGCGCCACCGCCTGGGGCCGCTGTCGCGCATCGCCCTCGAGCTGCTGCCGTCGTTCGCGCTGTACCCGCGGCAGCGCAAACGGCAGCGCGGGAGGCCCGGGCTGTCCAAAGACCCGCGCGTGGTGGGGTCCCGCGTGCCCGACTCCCGGGCGGCGCGGTCCAGCATCCGCGCGCGCGACGAGGCCGGCACGACGTCGGCGGCCGCCCAGGAGCGCCGCACGCTGGACGACATTTAGCCTGCGGCGGTTCTTTTGTGCCACCATACGCCGCATACACGCAGTTTCGGCATGCAGTCCATACACGACGACTACACCGGACAGGTCGCGGGCTCGTGGGCGCCCCCCGACACGTGGCTCGACGGCGTGCGGGTGCACGACTCCCCCGTGGTCGGCGAGCGGCGCCACGGCGTGTTTGAGTCGAGGCACTCCAGCATGGCCGCCGCGTGGGGAACCGACAGCGGCTGCTCGCAGCAGGACCTCGCGCTGCGCATAGACGGCGGCGAGGTGCACCCCCGCAACCGCGGCCTGCTGCAGTACACGCCCGGGTACGCCGGCGCGCGCTCGGCCCCCGGCGCCGGCGCCGCCGCCCCTCCGCAGTGGCGCGCCGGCGTGTACCGGGGCGCCCCGTCCGCCGAGTACCTGCACATGCCGTACGACCAGCCCGCGCTGCTGCCCGCGCAGGGCCCGTTCGCGCCGTCTCTGGCCGCCGATGGGTTCGCGTCGGGCCGGTACCCGTACCTCGCAGACCCCCGCTCCGCCGGTTCTCTCGGGCCGCAGGGCTACAGCGCCGGGAGCCCGCAGGCTCTAGCTGCGGGGGACGCCCGCCCCGACCACTACGGGCCACCCGGACCCCGGGGGGGGCCGCCGCCTTGCCACAACTCCGGCTACCCCTCGCGCGACAAGTTCACGGTCCGGGACGGAAACTTTAGCCTCAAGTTTGGTACCATAGATTTATCGGGGTTCAATGTGTTGCTGTTTATTCTGCTTGTCATAGTCGCGCTTGTGTTGTTCAAGGGAGACACCCCCCGGTTCCTGATTTTAACCCCCACCGCGGCCGGGTCATCCGCAGCGGCCGCTGCCGGAATGTCGACTGTCTCAGCGCCCGCGGCCGGGTCATCCGCAGCGGCCGCTGCCGGAATGTCGACTGTCTCAGCGCCCGCGGCCGGGCTGCCGGCGCTCGCACCCCCCGCTGCTGCGGTGCCCGTGTAGATGGGGAGCGTTTTTGCGCAAAAACGCGCGTACACGAGCGTCACGGCCCCCCCGAAGCCTCGGACGCGTCGTCGCGCGCGCGCTCCGGCTCGCCGGCGCGTGACCAAGTGCCGTCGATGAACCGGTCGAGCTCGGAGTTGTCGTTTAGGCACGCGCGGCTAAGTACGGCGTTCATCGCGGAAACCTGGTCCTCGCTGTACGAGATGAGGTAGCCGATCAGCACGTAGGACACGGGATCGGTGAGCCACAGCTTCGCCGTGAAGCCGCGCTCGGTCAGGCTCACGACGATGCGGCTGTATATAAACCTCTGCTGCTCTGCGGGGTCCTCGATGCCCGGCACCGGAAAGCTGTCGGGGAGCTGGTATTTCATGATGTTCCATCCCAGCCGCTTGTCCGAGGCTTGCAGCTGGTTGTCGATGATGCGGAGCTGCTCCTTCACCACAGCCTCCAGCGCCTTGGAGCTGAAGCCGAGGCTCCTCAGCGAGTCTGCGCGCAGCGACATGGGTACACCCGGGCGCCCGCGTTCAATAGCCGCGGCGCGAAAACGCGGCTGCCTCCCCGGAGCGCGGGCGCCGAATTTTTTCGGCAAAAAGTCTCGACCCCGCCGCCGGGGCATTAATTTTGCGTGTTTTTGTTATCCGGAAAAACATACCCGCTCGAGTTCACGCCTCTGCCCCGCACACGAACACCGAACAACAACCATGGCCAGCGGAGGAGTTTTCAAGCTCATCGCCAACGATGGCAAGTCTGACCGCCTTCTGGTGGCCACGGCTCTGCTCAACCAGCGCATCCGCGACGTGATCTGCGCACGCCGCAACATGGGCAAGGACCCCACGCCCACGCTGCTCGACCTGGAGAAGACGCACGTTCTCCACATCAACGCCCACTTCAAGCCGTTCGCGGCCCTGGGCTACGAGTACAACAAGGTCCGCACGCAGAGCGGCGGCATGCAGCTGGGCAGCACCGTGCAGTTCAGCATCCCGCAGTTCGGTGACTTCTTCCACGACATGGTGTGCCGCGTTGTGCTCAGCCCCACTTACGAAGCCGGACGCACTTCACTTATCGCTCGAGGCGACTTGCTCAACCAGCATTACGGATTGCGGTCATCGTTTCCAGAGGACGCAACCAACTGGGACGGCACCGCCAACCTCGAAGCCGCGTACTCCCTCGTAGACGCATTCGGAGAAACTGTCCCAGAGGCGGCCGGCAACAGACGCCGCAACATGGTGCGGTACTGCGAGTACCCCGCGGAACGCCTGTTCGAGGAGGTCAAGTTCGACATCAACAACAACCCGCTGGACGCATACGACTGGCGCGCGTCTAACATGCTGCGCAAGTTCACGATCTTCAACGAGAAGCTTGACGGCTACAAGCGCCTGTCAGGGCAGGAAGTTCCGATTGAGGGCGTTAGCGGCCCCCGGATGACCTTGATCGAAGACACGCACTACAACCCGGCTGCCGGCGGCATAGACGGTGACATGGGAGATCACGGTGTTGCAGTGGCCCCCTACTTCGGTAGCGGTCTAAACCAGGGTTTGACTCCTACGGTCTATAACGTTGCGCCCCGGTACCAGGGTGGTGACCTAAGCCATCAGCAGTGGAGCTTTTCTGGCGCTCCTGAGGTGCAAGCCAACCCTGCGGCGAAACCAAACAGTTACCTGCATGTGCAGCGCGAGAGAGTTCAGGCGTTCGACGGACCCCAGACGCCCAAGTACTGGCAACCCGAGTTGGAGGTCTGGAACCGCCTTTGGTTCTGGTTCTGCACGGACGCCCGCCTGTCGATCCCGTCTGTGTCGATTCCGTTCGGACAGCGGTACATCTGCGTGACACTCGCGTCCGCCGAAGCGCTGGTGCAGGACTTCCCCGGCGTCTTCGTAAAGCGCACAGACATTGAAGAAGTCGGTTCGGCTGAGGGCGCCAATTTCACTATATCCTACCGCCCGTACTGGGAGCAAAGCTCCATCGTGCCACCCACTATCAAGGCGGTCGAGCTGTACATCAACAACATCTTTGTAAACCCCGAAGTGCACGACCTGTTCATTCGGCGCCTCGGATTCGCGCTAATCCGCGTCTTCCGCCAGCAGGTGAACAGCCACAACTCCAACGACGGCAACCAGCTGCTGTCGCAGCTGAAGTGGCCCATCGAGGTGATCTTCTGCGGATTCCAGCCGCAAATCAACGCGCTGACCAGCAACGTCAACTACAGCCGCGACTGGCACCGGTACGGCAAGACGTACGACTCGATCGCCCTTAAGAAACAGCAGGCCGTCACTAACAGACTCCCTACCACTTCCTCCATCGGCGAAATCGTCAACGACACGTTCGTGGTTGAGCGCACGGTCGTGAAAGACGTGAGCCTCACCGCACACGGCGTGAAGATCCACGACACGTTCCCCCAGGCGTTCTTCAGCGTATACGAGCCGTTCCACTACGGCGGCATTGCCCTCCGGCCTCCCCAAGACCCCGGAGTGATGATGATCAACTTCGGCCTGTTCACCGGCTGCTACCAGGCCAGCGGCTACCTCAACGTGTCGCGCGCCCGCGAGCTGTACATGAGCTGGAACACCCTTTACGTTAACTCCAACACCCCCATCACGTTCTCGGCAGTCGCCATCGCCATCAACTTCCTGCTGGTGACCGACGGTTCCGCCGTGCTCCGCTACTCCACTTAAGCGCCCAGCCATCCAAACTACATTCCCCTCCAATTCCATTCCTCCTCCACTTCCAACCCAATTTTTGGCCGTCAGCAAAAAGGGCCGGGGCCTACTTTTTGCCGCCGAACCGGGTGCGGTACCCCTCGAGCTGCGCGACGTTGGTGGCGCGCCACTCCCACCCGGTGACGGCGCATATCTTGCGCCACTCGTCGTCGTTGCTGTCGAGCGTCTGCTTGCTCTGCATGTGTATGTAGCACAGCAGCAGGCGGTCGGGGTCGTCGCGGCTGAGCACCAGGTCGAGGATCTTGAAGATGTAGTAAGGGTAGTAGCTGCGGTTGGACCGCTCGAGGCTCGACACCGCCGTGCGCGCGGCGTTGGCGGCGGCGAACATCATCTCGGCGCGCATCTTCTTGTCTTCCGACAGCACCGGCGGGTCCCTGCCGGTGAGCTTCTTGAGCAGCAGCGCCGAGTTGCGGTTGAGGTCGGTGCGCCCCAGGCGGCTGAGCAGCGTGCGCACGTCCTCGATGGTGAGCAGCGCGAGCAGGCGGTTCATCGACCGCGCCTCGGCGCGCAGCAGCGCCACGACCTTCTCCCCGTGCTGGTTCTCGGGGTCGTTAGGCTCGCCGATCTCGGTCTCGGACTCGAGCGACTGTATGCGCACGAGCCAGTCGTGGCAGTGCGTGTTGGGGTTGAAGCAGCCGGACTTGGACCGCTGCCCCTCCTGGGACCGGAAGTGCGCCTCCTCGTACACCACGCCGTGCATCTCGAAGATGCGGTGGCACTCGGGGCAGTGCGCCTCGGACCGTTCGCCGTCAACCTTGAGGTCGGCGTCGCACTCGACGCACCGCTCGCAGTCGTCGGCGTCGCGGGCGGCCGGGGGCGCGCGGCGCGCGGCCGCCTTCGCCGCGCGCGCGTCGGGCGTGCAGCCGAGCCGGTCCGCCGCACCGAGCAGCGCCTGCAGGTCGCGTTCGCGGCGCGTGGGCGGCGCCCGGGCCGGGCGCCCGCGGGCGGGGCGCGCGGGGGCTGCGCGCGGGCGCCGCTGCTCGGCGGCGAGCTCGCGCGCGACCGCGTCCACGAGCTCGGCGCCGAGCCGGTGCACGAGGCCCGCGAAGTCGTGGCGCGACGCCACGCGCGAGAAGTCGCGGTAGCCCTCGTGCCGCGACTCGCGGCAGGACATCTTGATCTGCGCGCCGGCGGTGGCCATCGCGTACGTGTTTCGCAGCACCCGGAACTCGCGCCCCACCCGGGCCAGCGCCTCCGCGAACGACGGGCGGTCGCCCGCCTTGCGCGCCGCCTCCTGCAGCAGCTTGTCGAACGTCGCGAACACGGCCTGCGTCGCCTGCGTCGCCTGCGCCGCGGCGTCCATCGCGCGGGTATGCTCTCTCTATTGAAGCTTTAAGAGCCCTGACATTACGCGCCCGGCACGCCGCCACAAAACTCCCGAGAAAATGCCGTCCGCAGACCCCGACTTCGACGCCCTCATCGCCGACCTCCGCGCCGACCCCGAGGCGGTCGAGCAGCTGGACCTCGACGACGAGCAGCTGCTCGAGCTGCAGCGCCGCCTGAACCCGTACGCCAACGTCGTCGGGCCCGAGTGCAGCGGCGAGGAGCGCGAAGACGCGCTCGTCTCGTACACCAACGTCACCGAAGACTACGCCGTGCGGTTCGCCGTGACGGGCACCGTCGGGTTCCTGTACCGCATGTGCCGCGAGTGGGAGGTGCCCGACGAGGACCGCCGGTGGAAGCCCGACGCCGCCGCCGCGCTCAAGGCGCAGGGCATGAAGGAGGAGCCGTTCGGCGCCGACGACCTCGAGCTCATGGGCCGCGACCTGCTCGAACACGCCGCCGCGCTGCGCGAGGCCGCCGACGCCGCCGACGCCGCCCGCGAGGCGGTCGTGCGGTACAACGAGGACGAGATGAAGTTCTCCGATGCCGAGATGCAGGAGTCCGTCGCCGCCGTCGAGGCGGGCAAGCCCGAGTCCAAGGAAAACCCCGTGTACGTCAAGATGCTCGAGCTCAACAAGCGCATGAAGGCCGCCGACGACGCCGAGTCCGTCCGGTGGGGCATCGTGTACACCGCCACCATCGAGGCGCGCAACATGGGCATCTCTGCAGACCTGCGCACGCCCGCCACCGAGGAGCGGGCCATGCAGTACGCCAAGGCGAAGGCCATCATCCAGGACCACCCCGACAGGTTCAACGGGCTGCTGCCCCGCGGCGAGCTCGAGGTCCCCCCCGACGTCGCCAAGGGCATGATCCGGCACTTCCTCGAGAACTACTTCGAGTACGACCCCGACGCGCACGTGCGCAAGGCCTACGACGAGTTTCTGGTGGAGCCCACGCTGGGGCGCCGCGACGTCGAGGGCCTGCCCGGGTCGGTGCTGTACGACCCGCACGACCCCGACCGCATCCCGTTCCGCACGCTGCTGCGCGAGGCGCCGCCGCAGACCAGCGTCGAGTCCGACGTGCCGCACCTGCGGGCGCTGCGCGACCACCGGTCGGCGCGCGCCGAGCAGCACCGGTACAACACGCTGTGCCACCTGCTGCAGTGCCCCGAGACGCGGGAGGTCGCGCGGTACGTGCTCGCGCCGCAGGACGCCGGGCGCCTCGAGCGGTGGCGCCAGATGCTGCTGCCCGAGCTCGCCGCCGGCGTCGTGCCCGCTGTACCGCCGCAGGACACGTTCCACCGGCTGCACTGGTACATGGACGCCAACATGGAGGCGCTGCGCGCCGCCACCAACACCATCTACAACGACAAGGCCGACCTCGACTTCGTGCTGCTCGTCATCGACACCAAAAAGGGCAAGGAGGCCGAGCTCAAGGAGTGGGCCGAAAAGTTTCGCGACGAGAACCAGGACAAGATCGTCAGCGACATCCGGTCCGTGCCCATGCACAAGTGGGTGCCCCTCGGGTCGTTCCAGGAGAACCGCGACCGCGTAGACTTCTACAACAACCAGACCGAGGTGCTGCGCCGCATCATGGACCGCCACGAGCGCGACCAGAAGCTGGGCGCCAAGCTCATGGCCAACCGCGTGCACAAGAAGAAGGCCGCCAACATCCGCGAGGCCGGGCCCGACGCGCCCGGACTCGCCACCTACGTCGAGAGGCAGGGGCCCAGCCTGCCCGGCGTCTCCGCGCCCGTCAGCGCCGCCGAAAAGGCGCGCCTCGCGCGCACGCGCGGAAACATACACGCCGCACGCGAGCTCGAGCAGATCGAGCAGTACGAGAAGCAGATCCATAACCTCGAAGAGGCGCAGAAGCTGCGCACGCTCGACGCGTCCGAGGAGTCGGCGCTCAAAGGGCTGTGCCGGTCCCTCACCCAGGCCCGCGAGTCGCTCGAGGTGCCCGACGACGCCATCGAGATCCCCGTGTGGCGCGTCAACCACGGCGCCGGCACAGTAGACCGCGAGAACATCTACACCAAGGCCGCGAGCCTCGGCGACGAGTCGGTTGACTCCGACCTCGCCGCCCGCAACCTCGCCGCCGGACGCGCCAGGCTCGCCAAGCAGGCCGCCTCCGCCGACCGGGACGACCCCGCTAGTTTCTACCCCGCGGCCTCCCGCAAGCTGGCCAACGACGCGTTCGCCGCCGGCCTCTCCGCGCCCCCCCTCGGACCCCACGCCCAGACGTTCCTCGACGGCACGAAAGAGCAGAGCGCCGACGCCGACGCTGACGAGGCCGCGCCCGCCGCGCCCGCCGCGCCCGCCCCCAGCGCCGCCTCTGACATCGACGCCGCGATCTCGAAGGTCGTCGGCGGCCGCTGAGCCACGCGCCCGCGGAGCCGTTTTTGCGGCGCGTCTTGAACCCGCGGCGCGGCGGCTGTCCGCCATGCACGCGGCAGCGCCACAAAGCTGCCCTCAGATGCGGCGCCCGCAAGTTTCGGCGACAGCCGCGGCGGGCGGGTCCGTCGTCGGCCGGTCCAAGCCGGGCAGGACGTATCTCGTGAGGCGGGCGGTCGCCGCCGCCCGCTGAGCCGGCCCGCGGCGCCGCTTTTGCGGCGACGTATTGAACCCGCGGCGCGGCGGCTATCCCACGCCCGCCATGAACGCGAACGGCCCCACGATCGTGACCGAAAGCGGCCACCAGCTGCCGCAGCTGCGGCTGTCGACGTCCAACCTGGTGAACAAGTCCATCGCGCTGTACGGCCCGTCCAAGTCGGGCAAGACGTATTTCACGAAGAACGTGCTCGACATCATCCGCGACGAGGTGGACACCGCGATCCTCGTGTCGCCCACCGAGCCCTCCAACCAGTCGTTCGCCAACTACATCCCGCAGCCGATGATCCACTTCCAGATGTCGATACCGAACCCCAAAAACCCGCAGGACCTCAGCAAGCGCATCACCGGCACGCCCGGCACGCTGGGGTTCATCAACATGGTGTGGGACCGGCAGAAGCTCCTCACCGAAATCTACGAGCGCGCCAACCGCCTGCGCGTGCTGCAGCGGCTGTTCGAGCGCCTGCCCCCCAAGGTGCAGGCGCAGGCCAGCACCGAGTGCATCGGCCGCATCGGCGACATCCACGAGAAGACGCTGCACAAGCTGCTACAGCGCTTCCGCCGCGACGCCACCAAGCTCAACGACGAGACCGAGAAGCTCCGCAAGAAGCACGAGGACGCGCTGTGCAGCGCGTACAAGCACTACGTGTGGAACAACATCGAGCACGTGTGGAAAAAGCACAAGGAGTTCAGCGAGGACGAGCAGTACGCGATACACTACATCGCCCTCAACCCCAAGACCGTGATAATCTTCGACGACTGCGCGGCGCAGTTCACCAAGCCCATCCAGAACAAGAACGAGTTCCGCCAGTATTTCTACCAGAACCGGCACGTGAACCTCACCGTCATATTTTCGTTCCAAGACGACACGGACCTGGTCGCAAACCTGCGCAAGAACGCGTTCATGTCGGTTTTCTGCACCGACATCGTGTGCCGCTCCAACTTCGAGCGGACGGCCAACAGCTGGGACAAGACCACGCGCAAGCGCGTCGAAGAGTACATCTCCGAGGTGTACGGCCGCCCCGAGCCCGAGCGCAAGCACGCCAAGCTGCTGTTCTACCGCGAGGACGTCCGCGGGCAGCACTTCTACTACGTGCAGCCCGGGCGGCCGCAGGAGAAGATGTTCGGCAGCCCCGCGTACCTCGACCTGTGCCGCGCGCTCGAGTCCAACCGCAGAATCGACTCCACCAACCCGTACTTCGACACGTTCCGGATCGCGTAGCGCGCGCCGCCCGCGCGGCGCCGCTCTTTTGAAGCCGGGCGACCCCCGAAATTGTCGCCGGCCGCAATGTCGCACCACGACGACGAGGCGGTCCCAGTTTTCGAGGTGATCTCGACGTTCTACGTGAACATCTACATAAACCAGGTGTTCAACCTCGCCGAGTCCGACTTTCGCTCGCGCAAGGCCCGCAGCCTCACCACCGCGTACCAGGATGCCGTGGTCGCGTTTTCCACCGGCATCACCAGCAGCAAGGCCGGGGACGCGTACCGGCGCGCCATGACCAGCCTGCACAACTACTTCAAGCACAAGTCGTCTAAGTTCCGGTACGTCAGCTACGGGGGGTTCGTCGACGGCGTGGTCGCGCTGCTCGTGCCCGAGGAGTATTTTCGCGACATGCGCGACCAGGACCGCGACGAGACGATAAGCATCGCCGTGTGCGACCTCATCAACTTCTACGCCAAGGCCGTCACCGCCCCCGAGATGCTGCGCCGCATCATCGACGAGCGCGACAAGCCCGCCAGCATCAACACCACCATCATCACGCTGCAGGACCAGGGGGTTTCGCTGCTGTTCCAGGTTCGCGACCGGCTGTTTAACCAGTTCCTCGGGCAGGCCGTCGGCGGCGGGCCCAGCGAGTCCCCCCAGCTCGTCGCCAAACTCAAGCAGGCCGTTCGCAAGCTCGCGCTCGAGAATGCCAAACTCGTCGCCGAGGTGCGCGAGCGCGACGGGCGCGTCGCTGCGCTCGAGGAGCGCGGCTCCGAGCTGCGCAAGCGGTGCCGCGCCGCCGAGCGGTCCGCCGAGACCGCCATCGCTGCGCGCACCGCCGCCGCCGCGCCGGTGGCGGAGTCGCCCCCGGCCCCCGCGCAGACGCGCCCGGCGCCCGCGCAGACGCGCCCGGCCCCCGCGCAGACGCGCCCGGCCCCCGCGCAGACGCGCCCGGCGCCCGCGCAGACGCGCCCGGCCCCCGCGCAGACGCGCCCGGCCCCCGCGCAGACGCGCCCGGCCCCCGCGCCGGCGCTGGATCTGGAAGACCCGGACGACCCGCTGAGCGGCCTGGCGTCGTCGTTCGTGTCGCGGGAGCAGCGCCCCCCCGCCAGCCCGCCCGCCGACGCGGGGCCGCCGCTGGGCGCGCTGCTCGACGACCACCAGCCCGGGGACTTCCGCCCGCGCGCTGCACGCGGATAGGCGCGCCTTTAGTTTTGCGCAGAATAGCAGACAGGCTGCATGCCCTTCCGACTCACCGACGCAGCGTCCGGCGCCGCCGAAGCCGCGCGACGCGGGCCGGCCCGCGCGCTGGGAAACCCGCTGGTGGCCGCGCTCGTCGTGACGGTGATCGCGCTCGTCGTGTTCCTCGAGTGCCTGAAGGGCGAAGACTACCCCAAGCCAGACATGCGCACCAAGGCGCGCGCGGGCCTCTACGCCTTCCTGGCGACCACCGCGGTGCTCGCGACGCACTACTACATGATCGACCGCACGCTGCGCGACAAGCTCGGCGCCGAGCGCGGGAGCTCCGCCGTGGACCGCGTGCTGGGCGGGCGCGACGGCGCGTACGGCGTGGTGCCGTCGCACCACGTGCGGGTGGAGCCCGGCAGCATTTTCTCGGACCGCGGCGCGTACGCGCCGGACCCCTACGGCGACGAGCGGAACCCCTACGGAGCCCGCGGCGACGCTCCGGGCGCCCGCGGAGACGCGCCGGACCCCTACGGCGCGCCGGGCGCCCGCGCAGACGCGCAGGACCCCCGCGGAGCGCCCGGCGCGGCGCGCGACGCGCGGCTCGCCCTCGCCGAGCCCGACCTGAACTTCTAGCCGCCGGCGCTCTTTTGCGCACCCAGATACGGGCGACACACGCGCCTCGGCCATGAACGACCCTTCGCGCATACGCTCCGGCCGCGGCATGCCCTACGGCGGCATGCCCGCAGACGCCATCCTAGAGCGGCTGGAGGTCACCGACACGGGGCCCGCCCAGCAGAGGGGCGCCCCCGGCGAGGGGTTCACCGGCTGCATGCACAAGGACTACATGATCGGCGAGATACTCGACCGCACGCCCGACCCGGGGTTCCTGGAAAGCGACATCGCGCGGCGCAACCCGCAGGCCGCGCGCGAGGTCCTGAACCTGCGGTTCGGCGGCTCGCGCGGCTCGTCGGGCGAGATGCCCCGCAACCCGGAGCTCTTCCTCGGCTTCACCGGCGACGACCCGCGCGGGTCCGAGAACCTGCCGCGGTTCGACGAGATGCGCAAGCAGACCGCGCACCGCGTCCGGCAGCTCGAGGTGCGCATGGGCGGCAGCGTCGGCCACGACGGCGACGTAAACCAGGCGCCGCACCAGGAGGCCGAGCGGCCGTGGACCGGCACCGACCTGCGCAAGGCCCGCACCGACATGCACGAGGCCTCGCGGCGGCGCCTCAAGGTGTTCGACACCGCGCGCGAGGGGCGCCGCCCCGTCGCCGGGCAGGCCGGGTGGGAGGACGCCGAGCGCGGCGCCGCGTTCGCGCGCGCCGAGCTCGTCGGCGCCGGCGGCGAGCACTGGGACGCCGGCTCCCCCGGCGCCGGCGCGCTCTGGCGCGACGACCGCGGCGGCGGCGACGGGCTCGTTGGGGTCTCCTCCGGTCGCGGCAGCCGCGACCCGCGCCGCGCGCAGAAGCTGTGGACCGCCGCGCGCACCGCCGGGTTCCAGTCCGCCGACCTTGCCGTCGCCCGGTACTCCCAGGCCGGCCGCCGGTCGCGGCGGGACGCCCCCGGCGCCGACGCCGCGCACGCGCAGCGCGGCGAGCACACCGCGCAGCAGGAGTTCGGCGGCGAGGGCGGCTCGCGCGTCGGCGGCGCCGCCGGGCGCCAGGCGCTCGCCGTCGCCATGACCGGCGCCGCGCAGGCCGGACGCGCCGCCGCCGCTAGGGACGGGAACGCCCGCGACGGCGCGCGCGGCGCCGAGCTCGCCGCTCCCGCCCGCCGCCGCGCCGCCCTCGCCGGCGACGCCGACGCTGCCGCCGTCGCGCGGCTCGCCACCGCCGACCCTGAAGCGTTCGACGCCGAACGCGGCGCGCGGCAGGCCGGCGGCTCCGGGGCCGCGCAGGCGCACGGCGTCGGCGCCGCACTCAGCGGGGCCACCGCGCTGGCCGGACGCACGCTCGCCGACGCCGACCACCACGCGCGCGTGGCCCTCGCCGCTGGCATGTCGGCCGCCGCCCGGCGCAGCTCCGCGCGGCACGCCGACGTCGACACCGTCAGCGCCGCCTACGCCGTCGTCGCCGACGGCGCGCGGCAGTTCGCCCCCGAAGCCGACGCCGCACGCGCCGCCGGACTCGCTGGGGGGCGCGGCTTGAACCCCGCCGACAGCGCCGACGCCGGCGCAGGCGGGTTCGGCGCCGCCCGCCGCCAGGCCGCCGCCGCCTCCGAGGCGCTGCACGGCGCCGCCGCCGCCGGCGGCGTCCTGTCCGCCACGTACCGCGGCGCCGCCCCCACCGACAGCCTCGACGCCGGCACAGGCGGGTTCGGCGCCGCCCGCCGCCAGGCCGCCGCCGCCTCCGAGGCGCTGCACGGCGCCGCCGCCGCCGAGGGCGCGTCCATCGCCAGCTACCGCGGCGCCGCCGTGCTCGCCGACGCGTTCGAGGCGCGCGGGCAGGGCGCCGCCGCACGCACCGCCGACGCGCTCGATGTGCCGCACGTCGCCCGCGGACTGCTCGGGCGCGTCGCGCACCTGGACACGCCGCGGTACGTCGGCGCCACGCAGGACTCCCAGGGAGTCGTCACCGACACCGCCGCCGTGTCCGAGGACGGCCTGTTCGGCATGGTCGTCGGTCGGTACGGGGAGGCCGCGCACGCGCCGCGCGCCGGCGCGCTCGCCGTACGGGGCGCCATGGGCTTCGCGCGCGCCGACCGGCGCGGGCTGGCAGACGGCGCGTTCGAAAACGACTTTTGAACGCGCCGCTATTTTTGGGCCCCTATACCGCCGCCATGCGCGCCGCACTCGTGTTCGCCCTCCTCGTCGTATTGCTGGTGCTGTTCGTTTGGAACTCCTCCCGGCAGGGGTCCGCCGCCATCGCCGCAGGCTTGCCGGATACTCCCGGGTTTGCGCCCGGCAACAGCACGTCGCCGCAGACCGCCGTAGCAATGGCGCAGCTCACGTATGCGCTGCAGGCTGCGCAGGTAGCCAGCGCAGACCTGAGCAGCGCGGTTACCAAGTTCGTCGGCCTGCCGGTCTTGGTGTGCCTCGGCTCCAAACGCACCATGAAGTACACCCGAGCCTTCGAAAAACACTACAACACGCACCACGAGGTCACTTGGGTCGACATGGACCCCCCCGACGTCAATACCGCGCTGTTTAACAACAACCTAGCTGCTGCAAAAAAGAGCCTGTCTGACGCTGTGGACCTCGTCAACTCCGTCGCGACCGCCGTTGGCAAACTGGACCCCAACAAACCCGGGACCGTCGTGGCGGCTGCCGACCCCACTGTAGGAATCGACCAGAAGATGGCGGCGCATTTGAGCGACATGGCTGTCGCCTTGTCCGTCATAAGCGGCGCGTACGACTCGTGGATAGCCAAGTACGCCGACTCCATCAAAAACAGCGGGGCTGTCTTTACGAACCTCCCGGACGGCAAACCCCCCACCGGGTGCATCCCCAACGTGGGGGTGTCCGCGCTCGCGCAGACGCTGCAAACGCGCGTCAGCTCGCTCTCCGGCGCGTACCGGTCGCTCGTGGGGGCGTCCATGGGGCTGCCCCCGCGGTAGCTGCCTACGGGCGCCGGCGCTCGCCTTGAGCCGTTGTTTCCGGGGGCGCGAACGCGCGCGCGCGCGTTTTTGAGCATTACTTCGCAACAAATAGCAGGGCACCATGCACGAACGCAAGCCGCGCGCCGACCCCCCGCGCCCCGCCCCTCCGCGCGTCCTGGGGCTGGGCGCCGCAGTGCACGCCGTGTACGTCGCCGCCATCGTCGTGCTGCTCGTGGTGCTCGTCGCCGTGGCGGCTAAGATGTCGCGCGCGTGCGACTTCGTACGGCGGGTGAAGTCGCGGTACGGCCTCGACGACGACGTCGCCGCCACCACGCCGCGCCCGGGCGCGCTGCGCTGCCTCACGCCGGAGCAGCTGCTCGCGCCGCGCACGTTCGACCAGTACCGCGCCGAGTTCGACGGGATCGTGCGCCGCGCGTTCGAGCTCGGCGACTTCGACGACCGCCGCAACCTGCCCGTCACCGCCGAACGCGACGCCCTCGGAGACAGCGCCGCCACGCTGCAGAACGCCTGCTTCTCCGCGCTCAAGGGCGGCAAGCGGCTGCGCCCCATCATCCTCATGGAGGTCGCGCGCGCCACGTCCAAAGCGCGGTTCGACGCGTCGCGCGCGACGCCCGTCGACCCCGCCGACGTCGCGCTCGCGCTCGAGTGCTTCCACGCCGCGTCGCTCGTCATAGACGACATGCCCCTGTTCGACAACGACGCCGTGCGCCGCGGCGAGCCGTCGCTGTGGGCCGCCACAAGCCAGGGGACCGCCCTGATGGCCGCCGTCGCGATCATGGCCAGCGCCTTCCAGAACGTGTGCCACCAGGTCGACTGGATTCGCAACAACTGCCCCGCCGACTGCCGCACCATCGCCAACGTCGACCGCATCGGCACCATCATGTGCAGCCAGCTCAGCACCGCGCTCGGCGTTGTGGGCACCGCCAGCGGCCAGTTTATGGACTCCATGCCGCCCGCCGACCTCGCGCGGTTCGTCGGCGGCTGCGCGCCGGCCGCCGGGGACGCTGGCGACGGGGACGCTGGCGACGCGGACGCTGGCGACGGGGACGCTGGCGACGCGGACGCTGGCGACGCTGGCGCCGCTGGCGCCGGGGACGCTGGCGACGCGGCGGCCGTCGAGGTGCGGTCCGCGGTGCAGACGCTCGTGCAGCGCAAGACGTCGCCGTTCTACGAGGCCGCGTTCGTGTGCGGCTGGCTGGTCGGCGGCGGCGACCCCTCCGACCACGCCGTCGACGAGATCCGTCAGGCCGGCCGCGACTTCGGCGTCGCGTTCCAGGTCGCCGACGACATCGGCGACCTCGAGCAGGACCGCGAGCGCCGCAAGTCCGGACGCGGCGGGTGGAACTACGCGGACGTGTACGGCGCGCAGGCCGCCGAGCGCGAGCTCGCGCGGCGCCTCAACTCGTGCCGCGCCACGCTGCGCAGCCGCGGCCTGTACACGCCGCTGTGGGACGAGATATACGGCAAGGTCGCCAAGATGGCCGTGCCGTGAGCGGCCGGACGTTTTTGCCCCCCATAGACGCCATGGGCGCACGCGTTTCGCTGCCCGCCTCCGCGCCCGCCGGCGCACGCGCCGCCGCGCCCGCCTCCGCGTACGCCGGCGCCCGCGCCGCCGCGCCCGCCTCCGCGTACGCCGGCGCCCGCGCCGCCGCGCCCGCCTCCGCGTACGCCGCCGCGTACGCCGACGACGCGCAGTGCGAAGCCGCCGCGTACTGCAGGTCCCTGCGGGGGCTCACAAAACAAGAGTGGGCACACCGGTGCTGGAAACACCTGCACCTGCGCTCTATACGGTGGCACCGCCGCGCAAACCCGCAGCAGGTGCTGGCCGAGCACCGCGCGCTGCAGAGCATCTTCTACAACCTCCCGTGCGAGGAGTGCGCCCGACACGCCACGCAGCACTACTGGCAGGTGCTGCCGGACCTCACCTCTAACGACAGCTACCACATGTGGATGTTTTCGTTCCACAACGCCGTCAGCGAGCGCATCGGAAAGGCCCAGATCGGGTACGGGGAATACCAGGCGCTGTACTCAGACGAGCTCGTCCGCGCAGGCATCATGTAGCGCGCGCTCGCCCTTTTTGGCGGACACCGCGTACAGCAGCGACTTGTTGCGTATAAGGATCGGGCGCAGCTTCTCGCCGTTCGCCAGGTACGGCTCCGCCGCGCGGAGCTCCTGCATCAGCCGGCCGTACCTGTCGTGGTCCTCGAACGGCTGCTTGCTGAACAGCAGGTCCATCGCCGTCGTCGCCATCGGCGACAGCACCAGCGGGCACGGCTGCACCTCCCACTGCGGCGCCCCGCCGCCCCTCGATATGTGCACCAGCGCCTGGTCCTGCTTTTGGTTGGGGATGTAGCAGGTTATGTTTTCCGGGTGGTCCGGGTCGCTGTATATGAGCATCGCAGCCTCCAACACCGCCCGCGCCCTGTCCGCGCCCAGGTGGGACATCTGCTCGCCCCCGAACACGTTTATGCGCACGTCGCCGACCACGTTCACCACGTTCGTCACGCGCACCGCCATGCGCTCCAGCTCTGTCAGGCGCGCCTCCGACGCCCGGCTGCGTTCTTCCGCCTCGCGGGTGCGCGCCTCCGCCTCGCGCCGACGCCGCTGCTCCTCGTTGTGGAGCTCCAGCGTGTGCAGGTCGCCGTCGGGCAGCTCCATCCCCCCCGGCGTGCGCGTTATCTTGCACGACGTGCGCACGTGGCTGCACATGCCCGACGGCGTCGCAAACCTGCGGCGGCAGAACCGGCACTCGTGCTTTTTGTCCAGGTCCTCCGGCTGCAGGTTGCCCACTATCGGGCTGCACGGAGTTTTGCGCTGCTGGTGCCGCCGCAGTCGGCTCGGGAAGTCGAACACCTCCCCGCATTTTGTGCACACGCGGTCCGCCATTGCTATACTGCCGTAGCTTTCGAAACTAGCTATCTGCGCCGGCTTCTGCCGGACCCCGCCTTTATGTTTCGCATAACGCGTTATGCTGGGCGTAGCATGGCGGCGATTCCTGTTTGCCGCCCACCCGCCGCGCTACTGTACAAAAACAGTCAAAAAGTGTACAAAAATAGTCGAGTTCTGTCTCCTACGGCGTCCCTGTATTGTTTAGAACGCATAGAAATTTGTTTACGAGTTGTGGTTGTGGTATGTTTGAATTTTGCATAGACACACAAGATGAAGGGGTAAAACTTTTTTTGTACATTCTTACAAACAGGGGGGGCAAAATTCTTGGGATGGGTTCGGCTAAAAAATTGGAGGGCCTCAACTTTTTGCGGAGGTCTCATGCCGGCGCAACAATTTTGCTACGCGGGTTAACATGTTTGCTAAGCAGAGTAGCAATGTGTGTTAACGTGTCGCAAACGGCGTTTGCGACACACTAACAACACCACTGTACAAAAACAGTCAAAAAGTGTACAAAAATCGTCGAGTTCTGTCTCCTACGGCGTCCCTGTATTGTTTAGAACGCATAGAAATTTGTTTACGAGTTGTGGATGTGGTATGTTTGAAATAGACACACAAGATGAAGGGGTAAAACTTTTTTTGTACATTCTTATAAACAGGGGGGGCAAAATTCTGAAATTCTTGGGACGGGTTCGGCTAAAAAATCGGAGGGCCTCAACTTTTTTCGGAGGCATCGAGCAGGCGCAACAATTTTGCTACGCGGGTTAACATGTTTGCTAAGCAGCGCAGCAATGTGTGCTAACGTGCCGCAAACGCCGTTTGCGGCACACTAACAAACCCACTGTACAAAAACAGTCAAAAGTTTACAAAAATCGTCGAGTTCTGTCTCCTACGGCGTCCAAGTACCGATAAGAACGCATAGACGTTTGTTTACGAGTTGTGGATGTGGTATGTTTGAATTTTGCATAGACACACAAGATGAAGGGGTAAAACTTTTTTTGTGCATTCTTATAAACAGGGGGGCAAAATTCTGAAATTCTTGGGATGGGTTCGGCAACAAACGGGGCCCCAACATTTTTAGGCATCGAGCAAGCGCAACAATTTTGCTACGCGGGTTAACACTGTCTGCAAGGCTCCGGGGCCGGCGCGGGCGCGCCCAATTTGCGGCGCGCGGCTATGAAGCAGAGACATAGGAGCGATGGCGCCGACACTTCTGGTTCCGGGCCACCTGGACGGCCACCCGCGGGAGGTGCCGGTGGACGTGATAACGGCGTGGGTGCGCGACCGGCTGCCGGGGTACAACACGTCGCCGCCTACGCGTCTGGCGGACAGGGTGGCGATAGTGAAGTCGAAGACGGGGTCGGGCAAGTCGACGGTGCTGCCGGCGCACCTGTTCAGGCTCCTGCGCGACCCCAAAACGCCGAGAGCGCAGAAGTTCACGGGCCGTTCGCTGATATGCACGCAGCCGCGCGTGCTGACGGCGGTGCGTCTGGCGCGCGACATGGCGGAAGAGGGCTATTACCCGGAGCTGCACTTCCCGGAGACGCTACAGGCTGCGACGGGAGCGACGGTGCAGCTGCAGGGCGGCACGATAGGCTACCAGACGGGGCCGATAACGAGCAGGCCGGCGCGCGGCCTGGTGTACGCGACGGCGGGCACGCTCCTGGCGCAGCTGCGCGACGCGGCGACGCGCGGCGACTGGGCGACGCTGTCGGACCGCTACGCGATAATAGTCGTGGACGAGGCGCACGAGCAGTCGATGGACATCGAGGCGCTTCTGATGGCGATCAAACAGATGCTGCTTCGGGGCATAGCGGCGGGCGGGGAGTCGGCGCGCCAGCTTCCTGTGGTGCTTCTGGCGTCGGCGACGATAGAGGTGGACGTCTACGCGGACTACTTCGAGCTGCGTGACGGCGTGCTCCCGGCGCCGGGCGCGGGCATATTCAACGTGGGCGGCCGCCAGTACCAGATAGAGACGCGCTGGCCGCCGCGCGGCACCAACGACTACCCGGCGGAGGCGGCGCGCGTGGCGGCGGAGTTCCACAACGTCGAAACTCAGGACGACGAGCTTCGCGACGTGCTGGTGTTCATGCCGGGCGCGGCGGAGACGCGGGCGACGGTGGAGGCGCTGCGCGCGGCGCGCGGCGCGGGCGCGCTGGACGCGGGCGGCGCGGCGATCTTCCTGGTGGTGAACCGCGAGGTGGTGAACCGCGAGGGCGCGGCGTTCGCGCTGCTTACGGCGCCGGCGGCGGCGCTGTGGGGGGCGCTGCGCGCGGACCCGGAGGCGTACGCGGGCGACCGCGCGCAGGTGCTGGACGGCTTAGAGGGGCGCCACCGCGACGGCGGCGGCCCGCCTCCGCGCCGCATAATAGTGGCGACGGTGGTGGCGGAGACGGGCCTGACGGTGCCGACGCTGCGGTGCGTGATAGACTCGGGCTGGAGCCGCACGGCGGAGACGTACCCGGGCGACGTGCGCGGCCTGCTGACGCGCCCGGCGCCGCGCAGCCGCGTGCAGCAGCGCATGGGGCGCGCCGGCCGCAAGGGCGCGGGCGTGTTCATGCCGCTGTACACGCGGGCGGTGTACGAGGCGCTCCCGGAGCAGCAGGAGCCGGAGGTGGTGCAGCAGGGCCTGGGCCCGGCGGTGCTGGACGTGGTGCTGGCGTCGGGCGCCCCCGGCGGCGCGTTCGACCCGGCGCGCGTGGACATGCTGAACCCCCCGCCGGCGGACGTGTTCGCGGCGGCGATGGAGGGGCTGGCGGCGGCGGGCTTCTTCTCGGCGGCGCGCAGCACGCTCACGGCGTCGGGCGTGCTGGCGGCGGGATTCACGCGCCTCCCGTTGGCGCACCGCCGGCTGCTGATGGGGGCGGCGCTGTGGAACTGCGCGGCGTCGGACCTGGCGACGGCGGCGGCGGTGGCGGCGGTGTGCCAGGACCGCGGCCTGAACGCGCTGCTGGGGCGCAAGGCGCAGACGCGTCTGCGCGCGGTGCGCGGCTACGCGACGGGCGACGCCGACCCCCGCGCGCTGGCCGCCGAGCGCGACCGGGCGCTGGAGGCGGGCCTGCCGGCGCAGGCGCGCGCCGCCGGCCCGGCGCTGGCGCGCCGCGTGCGGGAGCAGCTGCGCAACGACGTGCTGGAGGGCGTGCTCGTCTTCGAGGGGTGGGCGCGCAAGGTGCAGCAGGCGGCGGCGGCGGCGGACGACCCGCTGGCCGCGGTCGAGGAGTGGTGCGACGAGGTCGGGCTCAACTACGGCCAGATGTCGGCGCTGGCGGAGCAGCGCGAGGCCGCGATGGAGGACATGGCCCACGCGGGGCTGAACGCGTTCTGGGGCGAGGAGCGGCGCCTAGCGGACGCGCCGGCGGACGAGTTCGAGGGGCGCGCGGCGGACCTCACGCAGTGCATGTACGACGCGTACCGGCTGAACGGCCTGGCGTGGGCGGGGGGCGGGCACGTGCTGCGCGGCGCGCACCCGGTGGCGGCGCGTCCGCCGTTCGACGTGGAGGGCACGGCGGTGTTCACGCCGCAGGTGGTGCTGGCGAGGGCGCAGCCGGGGGGGCGCGCCATGCGGTGGGCGCTGGAGGCGCCGCTGGTGGCGTCCGCGCGCGGGACGGCCTACGACCCGGCGCTGCTGCGCGCGGACATGTTTCCCGCGGCGGTATAGCCCCGTATAGCGCGATGTTCACGGACACCCAGCGTCTGCGACTTTTGGTGCTAACGACGCTGCTTGTGCTCTTGGCGTACTGCGTGGCGGCGGCGCGGGCGGTGAGCGGCGGCGCTATACACGCGGCCAAGCGGCTGGACCGGGAGGCGGGGCATGTCTGACGGGGCGCCAGGGGAGGCGCTGTACGGGGCGCCAGGGGAGGCGCGCACGGCGCTGGACGAGGCGCCAGGGGAGGCGCTGGACGGGGCGCCAGGGGAGGCGCGCACGGCGCTGGACGAGGCGCGGGCGCGCGCGCGGGCGTACCGGGCGCTGCAGGCGGCGCAAAAAGCGGCGGGCGGCGCGCGCTAGAACGTGACGCCTGCGGCGACGAGCCGCTTTTGCGCGGCGTGCGGCGCGCTAGAACGTGACGCCGTCGAGCGCGGCGGCGACGAGCCGTTTTTGCGCGGCGGAGAGCGCGCCGGGGGCGGCGGCGGCGTCGTCGAGGGCGTCGTCGAGGGCGCCGCCGAGCTCGTCCTCGCGGCGCGCGGCGTCGTCGCGGGCGCGCGCGTGCTCGCCGCGGCGCCGCAGCACGCCCTCGGCGACAGCGAGCTCCTCGGCGACGGAGGGTGCGTCGGGCCGCTCGAGGCGTCGCAGCTCCTCGGCGGCGGCGTCGGCGGCGGCGACGTCGGCGGCGGTGGCGAGCGGCGCGCCGCGGTCGGCGCCGCGCCCCCACCGCCACTCCCACCACCGGCGCGGCTCGGGCATCCCGGAGTCGGGGCAGTACCCGGGGCGCCCGAGTACGCGCGCGCGGTCGTCGCGGCGCGACCCGATGTACTGCTCGCCGTCGGCGAGCGCCTGCGTGACCTCGGCGCCCTGGAGCACGCGGCACCCGGCGAGCACGCGGGTGCCGTTGGGCGCGGGCACGAGGTACTTGGACAGCGCGGAGTTCTCGAGGTAGCTGATGACCTCGGTGGCTACGTACCGGCGCGAGCTCTCGACGTTCATGTGGTACCAGTCGCAGTAGATGGACGCGATGGCGGCGAGCGGGTACTTGCGGTCGTGGTGCGGCGACACGACGACGCTCTGCGTGATGAACCGGTTGAGCACGTCCTGCGAGTTGCGGTACTCTTCGGTCTCGCGAGCGAGCGTGGGGCACGGCACGGCGGTGAAGTCGCCGCCGTAGTCGGCCTGCAGCTGCTCCCAGAAGTGCACTAGTATGCCGAGCCACGCGGCCTGGCACTCGGGCTCGTCGACGAACTCCTGCAGGTACCGCTTGTCCTCGAGGTGCTCGTAAGGGTTGTTGGGGTCGGGGTTGGCGCAGAACTTGGCTTTGGCGACGTAGTTGCCGATGCGGCGCCACGTGCCGTGGTCTTTGGTGTCGATGATGAACGGGTAGTTGGACGCGGACGTGAGCGTGGCGGTGCTCTGGAAGTTCTCCTGCTTGTCGCGCAGGTCGCGCCCGTTGATGTCGCCGGCGTTGACGAACTCCTTGAGGCGCGCGATGTTGATCTTCTCGGCGCGGTTGGACTCGTCGAAGTACCCGAAGCTGTGCCCCTTGAGCTGCATGAGCGCGCTGTTGGCGCGGTCGGACTGCTCGCGTTCGGAGACGAGCAGCCCGACGTTGAGCTTGAGCGCGTACCCGCCGAGCGCCTTCTGCGTCATGCGCACGAGGAACGACTTGGCGTTGCTGCCGGACCCGGTGAGGAACAGCATCATGGGCGGCTTGAGCCCGTGGTATACGCCGGTGGCGAGGTACATCATGAGCCACACGCGCATGTCGAGCTCGGGCACGATCTTGCGCACGGCGTCGAGCAGCAGCGCGGACCACTCCTCGTCGGGGTCGAACGGCCGGTACTCGACGGACGTGAACCGCGACACGGGCCACTCGTGGAACGTGGCGATGAGCTCGCTGGCGGGGCGCTCGGCGCCGGCGACGCGCAGCACGCCGTTGGCGACGCCGAGCAGGTGCGGGTGCGAGTCGAGCTCGTCGGCGAACCCGCGGCGCCGGAACAGGTACCGGGCCTGCTCGACGGTGCTGCGCTTGAACCCGTTGTCGAACAGCTTGGTCTGCGACGCGGTGACCTTCTTGAGCAGCTCCTTGTAGTACTTGGCCTGCTGCTCCTGCTCGGCGTCCTTGAGCTTCTCGTCGATCTCCTTGCGGATGTCGCCGAGCATGGGCGCGAGCGTGTTGGAGACGAACAGGTGCATCTCGTCGGGGTCGCCCTCGGCGCGCCACTTCCAGACCTCGCCGCGGCGCATGGGGCGCCCGGCGGCGACGAACTCGTACCACTGGTAGTGGGGCGTGCGCGCGGACGGGTCTACGCAGTCGACGACGAACCGGTCGCCGAGCACGGCGTGCAGCACCTCGGCGACCATGGCGTGCGCGATGACGCCGCCGTAGCCGAACACGTACTTGCGGAGGATGTTGCGGTGCGACCTTCCGGACGCGGCGGCGTACGTGTCGGGCGACGCGGTGCGGGCCCAGTACGCGAGCGACCGGCGCGTGAGCGGGCGGCGGTCGCCGGCGCCGCGCGCGCCGGCCTGCGCGGCGGCGCCGTCCCACAGCGCCCGCAGCGCCTCGCGCCCGCCGGCGTTCCACTTGCCGGCGCACTTCTGCGAGAACAGGGCGGCGAGCGGGTAGTACGTCTCGGCGCACCCGGTGTCCTCGACGCTGGCGCCGCACAGCACGAACGCGACGTTGCGCCACTTCGCGTAGTCGGCGCTGTACTCGTTTCCCAGCAGCCCCAGCATGAGCTTGAGCTCGCTGGCGGGCGGGAACCGCGCGCACACCTCGGCGACGGCCAGGTCGGTGTCGCGGAGCTCGCGCTCCGGCAGCGCGCCGCCGGCGGTGCGCTCGGCCATGGTCTCGATGCGCGCGCGCAGCTCCTCGCGGAAGTGCACGCGGCGCGGCGTCACGAGCGGCGGGTCGTAGCCCAGCGCGCCGGCCGCGCCGGCGCCGCCGTCGTCGGCCGCGGCCACCCGCCGCATGACCTCGGCCGGCGGGCGCGCCCACAGCGACAGCTCGTAGCACAGGTTGCGGCGCGCCAGCGCCTCCTCCTGCAGCGTAGACGTGGAGAACGTGCGCGAGCCGTCGTCGTCGTCGACCTCGACGACGTGCGCGCCGCCCAGCGCGTACAGCTTGCCGCCGCGCTTGCACGAGCCGAAGAAGTGCGCCGGCACCGACGCCGAGCCGCTGTCGAGGCACTCGGCCAAGGGCGACGCGCCCGGCGCCGGCGGCCTCCCCACGCTGCCCGGCGCGCCCACCGCGCCCACCGACGCCAGGATCTTGGAGTGCTTGTCGTTGCTGCGCAGCGCGTCGATCAGGAACTTCTTGTAGCCGCGCGTGGTCTGCACGCCCGGGATGAGCACGTGGAAGCCGTACTTGTAGTATGCAGCGTCGGTGGATCCCGGGGCGCAGCACGGCGTGACCTCGGGGCGCACGATGAAGAAGAACGCGATCTGCGTCTCCGCGGCGCCTTCCTCGCCGGCGGCGCGCCGGAACACCAGGTCGCGCACCAGCTGGCGCGCGATCACCGCGCACAGGTCGCGGCGCGCGCGCGCCGACAGCACCGCGGGCACGCGGCGCGGCGCCGCGCCGCACCCCATCGACATCTGCGTCTCGGCGGGCCGCTCGCGCAGCGCGACGTCGTAGTCGAGCATGATGCCGCTGTGCGGCGACGCCGCGTTGCCCTGCTTCTCCAGCAGGTGCAGCGTCACGCCGGCGCGCCTGCAGTCCTCGGCGCGCAGCAGCAGGCGCGCGAGGTCGTCGTCCGCGAGGTCGTACGTCGCGCCGCCCCCCGTGAACCCGCGGTCGATGATGTTGGTGCGCTCGGAGCCGCGCTCCGTCACGCGGCCCGCCGCCTGTTCGAAGAAGCGGCGCAGCGCGCCGCTGGCCGGCACATACTTATCCTGCTGTATCGCCTGTATCTCCTGCTCGTCTTCCGCCAGTGCCGCCGCGACCTCGTCCATTGTTCGGCTGCGCGGTGCGGTATATTGGCGCGGCAAATGCTCTAAAAGTGCGGCAGCGCGCCCCCCGCGCCTAAACGGGCCCCGTTTTCCGAGTTCGGCGCCCGCGTGTGCGGGCCCCCAGCGCCGCCCCGCGCCGTGCCGCGCGGAACGCAAAAACGCGGGCTCCGGCGGCGGCGTAGGCGTCACTGGCGCAGGAGCGGCGTGGACGCCGTGGGGGCGCTGGGGGCCGGCGCGGCCTCCGCGGCGGTGCCGTCCCGCAGCGCGCCCACGGCGGCGCGGGGGGGCGGCGCGTCCGCCGCGGCGGTGCCGTCCAGCAGCGCGCCCACGGCGGCGCGGGGGGGCGGCGCGTCCGCCGCGGCGGTGCCGTCCCGCAGCGCGCCCACGGAGGCGCGGGGGGCCGGCGCGTCCGCCGCGGCGGTGCCGTCCAGCAGCGCGTCCCGCAGCGAGCCCCAGCCGGTGCGAGCCGAGAGCATGGGCGCGACCAGGCCGGGGAGGTCGAGGTACGTGTCGGGGCCGACTTCGCGGTCCCACGCGCCGGGCCCGGACGCGCACACGCTCCACACGCCGCCGTCGCCCAGCGTGAACTCGACGCGGACCTCGGCGCGGCGGGCGCCCGACGGCGTCTCGACGGCGAGGACGGCGGCGAAGCTTCCGCCGGCCAGGCGCATCAGCCGGCGGGCGGTGCACTTCTCGCCGCAGGCCGGCCCGAGGTAGCGCCAGAAGTAGACGAGCCGGCGCACGAGCGCGGGGTCGGCGCCGGCGAGCGACACGGCGAACCCGCCTCCGCAAACTCCGGCGAGCGCGGCGGGCAGGCGCGGCGGGCGGCACGCGGGCGCGGCGACGAGCGCGACCCACGCGGCGCGCGTGCGCGCGGCGCGGCAGGCCCACCGGCAGGCGCCGGCGGCGGCGCGGCAGGCCCACCGGCAGGCGTTTGCGGAGGCGTCTCGGCGGCGCGGCATATAGCGCCGCCGCCGCGTGTCAAATTGAATGGCCGTGTCGGAAACACCAGCGCGATGGACGGCACAGACGGCAGGGACGATTTTGCGGACGACTTCGCGGAGGCGGCGTCCTTCGACGACCTCGCCGACGAGGCGGCGTCGGCGGCGTCGGCGGCGTCGGACGACAGCGACAGCGACGCGGGCGGCACCGACGACGAGGCGGACGCCGCGGACGAGGCGGACGCCGCGGACGACGCGGCGGTCGACGCCGCCGACGGCCTCAAGCCGCGCGCGGCGCAGGCGAGCCTGGCGGTGCGCGTGCTGCCTCCCGACGAGTGCATGACGGCGGACTTCATCTCGGACAACGAGCTGGCGCAGGTGCTCGCGTGCCGCGCCGAGCAGATAGCGCGGCACAACGACGTGTTCCTGCCGCCGGGCGTGCAGCCCGAGGGCGCGAACCCGGTGCAGCTGGCGATGCAGGAGCTGCGCGCGGGCATGTGCCCGCTGGTCATACAGCGGCAGCGGTCGCGCGGCGCCGGCGAGGTGGTGGTCGAGGAGGTCGCGGTGCGCGACCTGCGCGTGCTGCACGCCCTGCCCGGCTTCGACATGTAGCCTGTTGAACAGCGGGCGCCGTCGTGATCGATGGCCGGCTATTTTGCGGTCGAGGGCGGCGGCGCCGCGTACCGGTTCGCCCCGGCGTCGCTGTGCGCGCCCGGCGCCGCGGAGCAGGCGGCGGTGCTGCGCGTGCTTCTGGACGCGCCGGCGGTGCGCCGGCAGCTGCGGCGGCTGGCGCTGGACCCGGGCTCGCCGTGCCTGTGCGGGCTCGCGACGGCGGACCGCGCGACGGCGGCGGCGGTGTCGGAAGAGATCGCGTTCGTGGTGCGGCACTGCGGGGGGGGCTACGCGGGAACCGCGGCCCACGCCCGCATGGCGCGCGCGCTGGAGGGCGGGCCGCCGTGCCCGGAGGCCCCGGGCGGCCTCGGCTTGCCGGCCGGCGCCGCGGACGCGTGCCGCACGCTGGGGGCGCACGCGTGCATGTGCGCGCGGGAGGGGCGCGTGTGGTTCGGCCGCACGCCCGAAGACAAGCGCGTGCTGCGGCGCGTGGGGCGCCTGCTGCACGGCCGCGGCCACCTGCTGAGCGTGCGCCGGCCGACGCCGTACGAGCAGCTGGCGCCGCTGCGGCCGGCGCCGCTGCAGGTGGTGGAGCTGCGCGACGCCGGCGGCGGGCGCGGCGCGGGCGCGGCCGCCGACTACGGCCCGCTGTGGAGGGCGCTGGAAGACCTCGCAAAAATCGCGCGCCCGCCGGGCGGCTAGAGCGCGCGCCGGTCGTCGAGCTCCCACTTTTTGTACGTGGGGCGGAACTGGCGGTGGTACTTGTGCAGCATGTGCAGGAACCCCTCGATGGTCTGCGTGCGGATGCTGCAGCAGTCGGCGAGCCAGGCGAGGGAGCCGCGCGCGCCGGGCGCGGGGTCCGCGGGGACGTTCCAGCCCGCCGGGATGCGCCCGGCGAGCGCGGCGCGCCGCAGCACGACGTACGCGGCCGCGGCCGCGCGGGTGCGCGCGACCGACTGCGTGCCGATGTGCCGCCGGTCGCAGACGTCGAGCAGGTCGAGCGCCGCGCGTTTGAGCTCGTTGACGAGCGCGCGGCCGGCCTCGTCGACGTGCGGCTCGTCGTCCTCCTCGGGCGCCATCGCCACGCGCGGCGTGCTGTGGGGCCGGTACACGAGGCCCGCCGCCAGGAACGCTGCCTCGATGAACGAGCGCTCGCGGCTGCCGTTGAGCAGGTCGAGGCACGACGACAGCTGCCGCAGCTGGCTCTCGCCGCGCGCCAGGCCGGTGCTGTTGAGCCCCATGAGAACCGCCGCGTCCTGGCTCGTCCAGCCCAGGTCCCGCGACAGCGTGAACACCAGCATGGCGAGCATGCTCTGCTTGTTTTGCCCGCGCTTGACCCGCATCTTGCCGTCGGCGCTGCACTTGGACCGCACCTCCTGCACGTACACCAGCGCCACCGTGCGCAGGATGTGCTCCGGGTACTCCTTGCTCGTCTTCTCGCGGAACTCCTTGTTGAAGTTGCGCAGCTGCGCGAGCAGGTCGCGGTAGCCCGCCTCCTCCGAGTTGGCGCTGAACGAGCGGTCCAGCCTGCGCTGCGTGCGCATCGCGTCCGGGCCCACCACGCGCAGCCGCGGGGCGCTCTTCACGTTGCCGTTGAAGTCCGGGTGGTCCATCAGCGCCAGCTCCTCCTCGCACGGGCGGCGGAAGATGCGCCCGCAGTCCGGGCACGCGAACTCCACCTGCATGTTCAGCGCGCCGCCCGCGTCGCCCTCCGCCATCACGCCGCAGTCCTCGCAGAACTCCCACGGGAAGTACTCGTCTGCCGGCAGGTCTTCTCTGTGCGGGCCGGGCGCTGGCGCGCCCGCCGCTGCGGCTTTCGCCGCAGGGGTCTCCTGCCGCTTGGCCGCTGGGCGGCCAGACGCGGGAACAGGGCCCCTTAGTGACTCTAGGAAGCCACAGATGTCGGAGGTGGTGGCGTTCGTCATGGTGCGTTGCTCGCTCGACCGTGTGTCAAATTTCGTTGTCGGCGCGGCAAAACCGGGATGAAGAGCGCCCACCCTCCTAGATATTGGACACTGCACGAGTTCAATTGGGCGGCGCACATTTGAACGCTGCGGCCGCAGCCTGCTGCCGCACCGCGTATATGGGATCCGCGCTTAGCCTTTACCGGCGCCCGGGGGCCAGCGAGTTCGTGCCGCTGCCCGCCGTCAAAACCGTCGCTAATGTGTTGTGTGCTGGTCGGGGGTGCCGAACCCGTCGGCACTGGAGACTATAAGCGCCCTCCTAAGTACAGTTCGGGGGGCGACACTCCCGCCGACCCCCCTCAGTACAGTCCGGACGTTTGCAAACGCGGGATTTCTGGGGCTTCCAAACAAGACACCCTGCGTGCCCGGGACGGGATACAGTCGAAGGGTCGCAAGGGTCTTAGTCTGAACAATTGCTACGAACCTGTGGTTCTGCAACGGCACACGTGCGCCCAGTTTTGCGCGACCGCGTAGCTGTACTATGCGCGCGGCGCCAAAATTGAACGGCACTCCCGTTTGTTAACGCATCGATCCAGAATACTACACCGTACAATGGATCCGTCGAAAACCGAGAAACCGAAAGCCCTAGCTGCCGCCGGTAGCGAGGCCGACCCGCCGCCATACTACAGCGACAGAAACACGCTGCCCGACATCGATGGCGACGTGCCGCCCGACAGCGAAGCAGCTAAGCTGAAAAAAGTCATAAACTCTCGCATGGAGGTCTTTGTCAAAAGAATAACGGAGAGGGCTGTCAGTTACGTGCTGAATGCAGATAACTGGCACGAAACCACCCGCATGCTCAAAACGTATAACAGGACGAGCCCGATATGCGTGTCGCCATACCGGGCCTGCATGTTCATTCTGTGGGCAGAGCGCGGGCACGAACGTATGGCTATGTCCGAGTTTAAGAAAGAGGGGTTCCGTGTGATACAAAATCCGCCCGGTTCCGAACTGTATACCGTGGCGTACAGCTCTGGTTTGGCGGACTATTGCGGAACGTCCGAGTTGGAAAATGTAGAATTCGACGATGTTGTGCGGTACCAAAGAAATGAGCTGGACCTGGACGATAGCTACACCGCATTCTTGTTGGAAATGTAGCACACCGCTCCGCATTTTTGCGTATAGCCGCTATGGGTCGCTACCTGCGCTCTTTTTTGCGAAACAGTTACCCCGTAAACTGAAGCGAAAAATTGCTAACTGTTGTATAAACGCATGGGGGTGCGCACTAGCGAGCGAATGGACAACTTGCCGATAGAACTTGTAGAGGCCGTTTTGTACCGCGTGCCGGACGACAACAAGGGCGTTTTGTTCCACGTTTGCCTCAGGTGGAGAGGTTGCCGAGCGTAAAAAAGCCCGCGCAAAAGTTCGACGAAGGCAGCCGCGATCTCGCTGCCTATGGTGCGATGGGCGTACATGCAAGCAGCTACCCGATGACGGAAGAACCACTGGAGGGGCAATTGTGTGACATGGCGGCGGAAAACGGAAACGTATTGTCAGAGAACCGGCAGGCGTAAGATACATTTACGGCAGGTAGAAAACCAGGACGGAACCCTCACGATGTGGTTTGAGTAAAAGTGCCGGCCCTGTTCTATACAGGCATTGGCCGCCAGCGCCGGAGGCGCGGCGTGCGGCGTTTTTCGCATAACATATAGGCACCTCAGCGATGGCGGACTGGCTGGACGCGGGGCGGCTGGAAATAGTGGCGGAAGCCCGGGACGCGGACGGCGCGACGGTGGACCGCGCGCTGGAGGTGGTGCGCGCGTTCATCTCCGAGCGCGGCCTGGTGCTGTACGGCGGCCTGGGCCTGGACTACTCGCTGCGCATGCGGGGCGGCAGCGTGTACGCGGACGGCGTGCGTCCGGACTTCGACTTCCTGTCGTCGCGCAGCGTGGACGACGCGTACGACCTGGCGGACCTGCTGGCGGCGCGCGGCTTCAAACACGTAGACGCCATCCGCGCGATGCACGTGCAGACCATGCGGGTGCGGGTGGACTTCGTGGTGGTGGCGGACGTGTCGTACATGCCGGAGGCGGTGATGGACGCGATCCCGCGGCACACGTACCACCCCCCCGACGGAGGCCCTCCGGTGACGGTGCTGCACCCGCACTGGCAGTACATGGACATGCACCAGGCTTTCTGTTTCCCGTACCGCGACCCCCCGCGGGAGCCGGTGTTCCACCGGTTCGGCAAAGACCTCAAGCGGTTCAACATGCTGTACGAAAAGTACCCGCTGGAGGAGGCTGCGGGCGCGGAGTCCGGCGCCGCGCCGTCGCCGCCGCTCCGCAAGATCCCGGTGCTGCGCGGCGGCGCGGCCGCGGTGCACGGCGCGCCGGGCCTGGCGATGCTCGCCGCGGGCGTCGCGGCGATGGAGCCCCCGGAAGGCGCTTCGGGCGGCGAGCCGGCCCCCGCAGACTCCACCGCGCCCGCCGACTCCCCCGCGCCCGCCGACTCCCCCGCGCTGCGCGACCTAGTCGCGGAGGTGGAGGTAGCGTTCGAGGGGGATTTCGCGGTGGCGACCGCGTCGGACCCGGAGGAGGTGCTCGCGGCGCTGGGGTACGAGCCCGCAGAACGCTACCGTGCGCTGATGGACATCGCCCCGCGCGTGGTGGTGGGGCGCCGCCTGCCGTCGACGAGCTGCGAATACCCCGAAGAGGTGCTGCTGTACACGCACAGCGCGTCCCTGCTGGCGGCCAACGAATACGAAGACGGCGTGTGGATAGTTAGCCCCCAATACATGCTCATGCACTTTCTGCTGGGCTACCACGCGTCGCGAACGGGGCTGACGGTGGCAGTGACCCGGGGCCAGGGCGCGGCGTCGGACGCGTCCGCGGCGGCGTACCTGCGGCAGTACCTGGAATGCAAACGCGTGCTGAACCGCGGCGCGCTGCTGCTGGACCGGTCTGGCGTGCCCTCGGACGTGCTGGACCGCACGCCGTACAGCCTGACGTCGCAGACCGTCGGCTACGTGCCCGCGGCGAAGGCGGACCGCGGCGCGCTGCAGACAAACATGGGCACGTCGCAGCTCATGTCGCTGGCTATGGACGTGATGGGGTCGTCCAGCGAGCCGTGCGACGCGGTGGCCCGCGGCGCGGTGCCGCCGCTGGACGAGGTAAAGGGCCTGGGGCCGGGCGCGATGAAGTACCGGCCGGGCGGCGCGCGGCCGGCGTTCGACTACGGCAGGTTTTCGATGTTCCGGCAGGACGGCGGGCGCGAGGAATAAGCGCCGGGCGTTTTCGCGCGCGGCATATATACCGGCGTAGCCATGGCTGAGTTTGCCGAACTTGCGTTGCCCGCTGTGGAAGAGGGGGCCGGCCTGCTGGAAAAGGGGGCCAGCTCCGCGTTCAAAGGGGTAGAGAGGCTGTTTTCGCGGGGCGCCAGCAAGGCGGCCGCGAGCGCGGCGGAAAAGGGGGCCGCGAGCGCGGCGGAAAAGGGGGCCGTGAGCGCGGCGGAGCGCGGGGCGGCGAGCGCCGCGGAGCGCGGGGCGGCGAGCGCCGCGGAAAAGGAGGCGGCGAGCGCGGCGGAGCGCGGGGCGGCGAGCGCCGCGGAGAAGGAAGCGGCGAAAGTCGCGGAGAAGGAAGCCGCGGGGGTCGCCGAGAAGGAGGCGGCGAAGGCCGCCGAGCACAGCGGCCCGGGTTTCATGGACGGCCTGATGATGGGCTCGATGATGGGGCCGGGCTCGAAGCCTGAGCCGCACGATGAGGCCGGCGAGGGACACGCGGGCCCTGCGCCGGTGGTGGTCAACGTGAACACCGCGGGGGAGCCGCGCACGGGGGAGCCGCGCGCAGAAGAGCCGCGCACGGGGGAGCCGCGCGCAGAGGAGCCGCGCGCGCGGGACGCCGAGCCGGAACGCCCGCAGACGGCGACCGGCGGCGCGCCGCCGGGGCGCGGGCTGAAGCTGGCGGTGGTGGTGGTGCTGCTCATCGCGGTGGCGTACCTCACGTGCCTGGCGTTCCTGCAGTCGGCGGCGGCGGGGGCGAGCTGCCCGCCCGCGGGGCTGTGGATGGCCACCGGCCTGGCGGGGGGCGCGTGCGTGGCGCTGGCGCTGGCGTGGGGCGCGGGCTAGCGCGGGCGCGGGCGCCTTTTTGCGCCTAATACCCTAGTGACGGACGATGGCGTGCGACTTGCTGCGGCGCGCGGCGCAGGACGCGAACAAGTGCGGGTGCAAGCTCCCCCCGAAGGAGGACACGCGCGCGCAGTGCCAGGGGCTGTCCCGTCTGCCGAGCTCGTGCGACTACTGGGCGCTGGCCGGCCGGCGCGACCAGCTGTTCAAGGTGCAGTACGGCCTCGACAGCCTGCCGTGGGCCGACAGCGCCACCAAGAAAGCCTACCAGCTCACCATACAGAACCTGCAGTCCGACATCTCTATGATCGAGGCCCAGCTTAAGGCGTCCTTCCCCAAGATAACGGACGCGGACCTCGCGGACGTGGGCTACTGGAAGACGCAGCGGTGCCTGCTCGACAGCACCGGGCAGACGCGCCACAACGCGATGACCGGGGAGACGCAGAAGTACTACGGCAGGCGCGAGCTGCAGGAAGCCGGGTACCAGCCGGACCCGCTCGTGAAGCTCGCGGTGCCTGCGTCCCTCAAAATGCCGCAGCAGGTTACGGGCCTGGTCCCGGTGCTAGCGGACCGGCTGGCCGCGCCCGAGTACGTGGTGCTGCTGCTGCTGCTCGTGCTCGTCGTCGCGGCCATCGCGCTCGGCGTGTCGGCGAACCGCTGGAAGAAGGACAAATACCTGCGCGCGATACGCAAACGCGAGGACCGCATCGAGGAGTACGAGGCCCACGACCCGTGGGCGAAGCTGGGCATGCCGGCGTTGCAGCTGGACCCCAACGACAAGCTGCGCGAGATGGTGCCGCAGTACGAGAAGCAGGGCTACTGCATGACGCAGTACCGCAAAAAGCTGGGGATGCCCTTGGGCCCGCAGTGCTAGACGCCTGCGGCGGCCGATTTTTGCGCGTGGCTCTTCCAGCCGCAGGTGCAAACGCGCACCACCGCCTCCTCCTCGCCGAGCCGCAGCAGGCCCAGCTCGAGGTCGCAGTCGGGGCAGCGCTCGTCTACGTACTGCACGGTGCGCGAGTGGGGGGCGTTGCGGATGTACGTGCTGTACTTCTCGGCGCGGGCCGCGGCGCCGCCCCCCGCGCGGCTCCCGCCGTGCTGTATGAGGCGGTCGGCGCTGTCGCCTGCGACGCGGGCCCCGCAGGTGCAGGTGAACATCACGCCGCCCTCGCCGGTGGAAACCACCTGCTCCATCGTGCGGCGCCGGCACTGGGGACACGGGCGCATTGCGGCGGCCAACAGAGATGCATAGCGCCGCTGCGGTTCAAATGGCGGGCTACTCGGCTGGCGGCCGGGCGCCCCTGCGCCGCGCCCGGCGCCGCAGCGACACGGCGGCCGCGGGGGCGTCCTTGTCGACGACGACCCGCCGGTGCTTGTCGAAGTCCTTCCGGTCCGCGGGGGTGAGCGCGCGGTAGCCGCGCGCGGACATGAAGCCCGCGAGGTCGGCGACCACGCCGTCGAACACCACCTCGAGCGCGCCCGACGGCACGCGCGCCTCCTCCAACACGCAGTATTCCGCCCCGCCGTCGCCGTCGTAGAACGGCGGGTCCACCGTCAGCACCGACATCGCGTATAGTGGCCCGCAAAAATGCGGCGCCCGCGGCTACCAGCGCGCGCCCACGCGCGGCGCACGAAGTCGCGGCTACCAGCGCGCGCCCACGCGCAGCGACGCGAGCCGCACGAAGTCGCGTACAGCTCCATGCCGCTCGACACGTCCGTCCACTGCACCGCCGTCGCGTCCGAGCCCGCGTCGAACTCGAAAGCCGCCGGGCCGGTGCCGTCGTGGAAGCACACCGTCTCCATCCACGCGTTGTCGGTGTTGCGCGGGTCGTCCACGTTATATAACGCGTCGATGTCGCGTACCGTGAACAGCCTATCGACTCTCTCGCGCACCCGGGCGGCCTCTTCGGCGTCCGCGGCGCTCCCGTCGAAGTACTTGGCAAGCGCCTCCTCGCTGAACTCGCGCTTCACGGTCGCGGACACGTGCTCGCCGGGGTCCACCATGCCGCCGGGCAGCGCCTGCTAGCCGGTGCCCGACTGCCAGCCGCGGGTGACGGTCTGCAGCACGTCGCCGTCCGCGCCTGGATTCCAGCGCGTGACGACGGGGTCCGCCGCGTGGTTCGGGCCCAGCAGCCCGCGCCCGCGCAGGCCGGTCACGCCCACGGGGTTGGCGGGCAGCATCGGGGCGTAACCCCGTGTTCGACTCCATCGTAGTCGCGAAACTCGGCGCCGACCAGTACAAGCTCGTATTTGCCGGTCCAGGACCTGCGGTCAACCCCGCCGTTGTAAGACGCGTCTTCTTTCCACGCCGGATGTTCCACGGCGAAGGTGGGCGGGTCCGCCCACGCGGGGCGCCCCTCGCAGCTCGGTCCGCTTCCGGCGACGTGCGGCGCGGTGTAGAACGGCGGGCAGTAGGAGGGCTCTTCGAGGCCGGCGGCCTACGGAGCACAGCGGCAGGCGGCACACGCCGGAGCCGGGGTAGGGGGGCGCTTCGACGCACTTGCGGTGAAAGTTCTCCATCACGGTGTACCCTGCGCGCGCAGTTCAAAAAGGGCGCCGGCCTACAGCACCCACGAGGTGCCTGCGTCGGGGGGCGGCGCGCGGAGGAGGCGCGTCCGCTCCCGCTCCACGAGCAGCTCGAGGTCGGGGTGGTCGAGCTCGCCGTGCGTGCGGCTCTCCATGGAGTCGAACAGCGGGGCGGTGCCGGGCGCCATGATGTCGGACTCGGACCGTCCCGACAGGTCTGCCAGGCGGGGGATGTCGGCCCACGGCGGAAACCTGTCGAGCCTGCCGCCGCTGTACCGCAGCGGCGCGTCGGCGCGGAACACGTCCACGACTTCGTACAGGTCGAGGTCTCCGGGGTCCCACGAGGTGAACTTCCACGCGCCGAACGCGTCGGCGAGGACGCGGCGCCCCGTGGCGCGGGCGTCGCCGTCGGGGTCGCCGCGGCGCAGCACGACCTTCTGCAGGCCCCGCAGGAGCTCCGCGTGGGCGGCCTTCTGCAGCGCCGCGCACGCCTCGCGCACGTCTGGGCTGACCGCCTTGGCGTCCGCGGGGGACTCGACCGCGAGCTCGTCGAGCATGGCGCCGAAGTTGCGCCCCACCGCTAGGAAGTCTATCGCGACGAGCACGTCGTACAGGTGCTGCGGGGACGCGTACGCGGCGCCGCGCAGCTTCTCTTCGTGTTTCGCGACGAACGCCGGCTCCCACCGCTCTAGGGCCTTGATCATGCGCTCCGCCTGCTCGACGTAGAACACGGTGGTCTGCTCTTCGCCCTGGTGCTTCACGATGGCCTCGCGCTGCCGGGGGCTGACGAGCGCGCGGCTGAAGTCGATGACGCGTCCGCAGACGCCGTAAACAGGCAACACGTACGCGTCCTCCTGCGTGGGCCCGCCGAGGAACACGTAGCACGCCTTTTCGACGGCCACCCCCTTGAACTTTTTGAATATGTCGGCGTTCCAAAGGCATTGGACAGTCATGTTGTGGTAGTGCAGGTCCGAATGTATGCAGACTTCGTGCATCGTGTAGCACCCAAACGCGATCTCGAACAGCGTGCTGTAGAGGGTGCGGCCGCTGTAGCGGGCCGCAAACATGCCGGCGGGCGCCTTCTTGAGCGACCCCACCGTGATCCCGACAAACTCGTTTACCAGCAGCAGGGCCACGTCGGACAGCAGCATGTGCTGCTCGGCGAACACCACGCTTTGGTACATTTTGTGGTCTAGCCCCTCGAGCTGGTGGCGCTTTCCGGACTCGGCGGCTGCGAGCACTTCGGCGCGCGCGTGCTGCAGCTTCTCGAGCGCGGATCCGACCACGCGGCTGGTGCGCATCATGCGCGTCATGCAATCGTTGTCGAACATGGTGGGCGAAATGCCGTGTACCGTCGACCAGTTGCTCATGAGCGGGAACGCGTTGCTGCGGCCGTTGAGCTTGAAGTCGGACAGCGTCTCGGACACCCACACTTCGCGCGCCGTGGGGTACCTTATGTTGCCGAACTGCACCACCGCAGCCCGCATCATCGGTATCAGCTTCTGGCCGCAGGATGTGCGCCGCATCGACTGGCTTTTTCCTTGTTTGACCCCCATACATAAACACTGTAAGGTATACGACTTTGGGTCGATGTTTGTGCCGACGTAGTCGATGAGCGGCCGCATAGTTTCTTTGTACGTGGGAATGAGGTGCACAGCCATGGTCTGGACCGAGAATATCGCGATCGCGGCTACCAGCAGCTTCAGCGAAATCCTGAGGTTGTCCGCGGCCCCTTCGAGCCGCTCGAGTTCTTCGTACGGGTGTACGTACATCTCCACCGAGATCTCGCCGTCTCCGATGAGCTTGAGAATGTCTTCCTCGAGAAGGGATACCAACTTGTCGTCTTCGCTGCCGAGCGCTTCCTCGTAGACGCGGCAGAAGCTGCTCCACGCTATGAAGTTATCGCGGTACTCGCCGTCCTGCGACACGTAAGTTCCGCCGACGCACACGTAGTCTGGCGCCGGGTCCGAGGAGCCTTCGGCCTGCGCGTCCTCGGCGGTGAGCCAGTAGGCGATCCCGAATATGGACTCGTTGGGCGGGGCGCCCGGGACCGTAAACCGGGTGCCGAGCCTGAACGTGGTCACCGTGTAGTGGCCGCGAAGCGCGAAGTTGTACCGAACCACGTCGAACGCGTTGGCCCGCGTCCAAGACGCGCTGGAGATGCTGAAACTGCCGTCGGTGGGGACCCGGTCCAGCAGCGCCCGAAACGTCGGACCGCCCTCGACTCTGTCCAGCTCCATGGAGCCGTAGGCCTCGGCCTGGAAGTATTTGACTATCGCGTCTCCGCTCATTGCTGCTGGCGCGGGGCGTCCGTGTTGCTAGCCCGATACTTAATCAAAATTGAATGCCGGCGCGGCGGTTATTACTTCCGAAACTGCACCGGCTTCCGGGCCGTTTGGCCCCAGACCCAACACCCTCCTACTCGTTCACTGCGTCTTGGATCCGATAGAAGAGGATGAATACGAGATCGTAAACACATACGAAATGTTCTTCTAGGCTTATTCCGACGGCCCCGCCGCGTGCCAGATTGCAGGGCGGGGAGTTACCGGAACCCTTCGGAGCCGGGTTTGCAGATGTACGTGTTGGCCGTCGTCCGCCCGCCGCGCAAGCGGCACGCGGCGCCCGCCCATCGTACCTGGAACCCACGTATACTTCCACCGGGGCGACCTTTCAGGGCAACGCGCCGGTGCCGTGCGTTTTTTGCGGCCCTCGGCAGCGTGCCGTTTTTTGCGGCCCTCGGCAGCGTGCCGTTTTTTGCGGACCTCGGCAGCGTGCCGTTTTTTGCGGCCCTCGGCAGCGTGCCGTTTTTTGCGGCCTTTCGGGGGCAACGTGCCGCTGCCGCGCGTTTTTGCGCGTTTTTGAATACCGACGGCCGAGAGCCACAGCACGATGAGCGGCGGAGTCCCGGAGTTCGAGCTGCCCCCGCCCTCGAGGGGACGCGGGCGCGGCGGGCGCGGCGGCGGGCGCGGCAGCGCGGAGCCCCGCCCGCCCCCCAGGCAGTACTCCCCCGAAGAGCAGCGCGGCCTGCTGGAGGGCTACACCGAGCTGGACCCGAGGCACTGGCCGCACGTGCAGCGCGGGGAGGTCGTGCGGTACTACACAAAAGAGGGGGGGTTTCGCACCGGCGGGGTCGTCAAAATTCCGCTGTTTCGGGCCAAAGGCAGCCCGCCTACGTCGCCGGAGCTGCTCATGCTCGCCAACGAAATCAACGAGTACATGACCTGGACGGTGGCGTGGGAGAACGTGTCGCGGGTGTTCATACGCCCCAGCCTCGCGCAGGTGATCGCGCAGGAGAAGATTCGCGAGGCGCTCACCGTCATGAACGAAAACACGCACCGCCTCGCGGACGAGCTCAGGCGTATCGGAGAGCGGCTCAAAAATGCAGGGATATAATCCGCCTGATGCCTGTTTTTGGCGGGCGCGGCTATCCACGCTAGTAACTCTGCGGGTTGCCGGGCAAGGAACTCGGGCCGCGCGTGACACCCTCACGGGTGCCTGCCCCCGACAGCCCCGACGACCTCATAGCGATCAGGGACAGGTTGTTGCGAGAGTTACCATGCACGGGTGGCCAGTAGCTGAGGTCGCCGCTGTCGTACTGTTGCACTTCTTGTATAGTGTTTGTGTTGGAGCTAAATTTTTCACGCCCCCCCGACGACCTCATATCGACCAGGGACCGGTTGTTGCGGGAGTTTCCATACACGGGTGGCCAGTAGTCGCTGAGGTTGCCGCTGTCGTACTGTTGCACGTCTTGTATAGTGTTTGTGTTGGAGTTAACTTTTTCACGGCCCCTTGAACGCCACCCCTCCTGTGTAGCGACAAGGGCGAGGTCGCTGCTGCCGCCGCTCCCGGCAGCCCCAGTAAACTGTTCATAGGGTGCGGGGTCCATCGGCACGCCCCTGCGGGCTGAGTGTTTTTCGAACATGGGGGATCGCGTGCTGCGCCCCATACCCGAAGAGTTTCCATCCACGCCGTACAGGCCTACAATAAGGCCCACGTCGCTGCTGCTACCGCTTCCAGACGACGGACTCGGTCCGAATCCTTCGTCGTCGGAGTAAGACGATCCGTAGTTATTGAAAACAGGCGGACGGCGGCTACGGTGTCCCTCCTGTGTGCCGACAAGGGCGAGGTCGCTGCTGCTACCGCTGCCGGACACCCCCTGGG
>Ga0306898_1000042_pt1 | contig 59226 bp, 59 predicted proteins | sample AntRauMFilla1564_FD_190424 | JGI IMG/M metagenome (GOLD analysis project Ga0306898, IMG submission 190424) | Saline lake microbial communities from Rauer Islands, Antarctica - Metagenome Filla 1 #564 (v2) (version 2) | ecosystem: Environmental > Aquatic > Non-marine Saline and Alkaline > Saline ...
TATAATATCGTGTTGTGCTGTGTGTGTATATAAAGGACATGTGGATAAGTGTCCTTTATTTTATCTGGAACAGATTTATTATTTTTCTAGACTACTGGTCCTCGTCTTTTTTGATTGCATTTTTCTAAATCGTAGGTAGTATGAAAAAATAATCACTCACCATATATGTCTTCAATATTAATTATCATACTTTTAGTAGCAATAGCCGCCGGAATAACAGGAGTTATTCTCGGTTGGTTTTTACGATTTGTCACCGCATTAGGTCGAAAAGGCTCAGCCGAGCTTGAAATCAAGGAAATGGTCCTTGAAGCTAGAGAGCAATCTGAAAAAATTCTTCGTGAAGCAGAGAAAGAAGCTCGTCGTGTTATTCGTGGAACAAAAGACGAGTTGCGCGATGATGAGGACAAGCTCCAGAAAATGGAAGACCGCCTTATCAAAAAGGAAGCTTTGCTTGATAAAAGACAAGTCTCAATTGATAGCGAGGAGGAATTACTTAAAAAGGACAGATTAAAAAATGTCCTGCTTCAAAAAAAACTTACGGAGCTTAACGAGCAACGAAAGGACTCCCTTCAAAAAATAACAAAGCTGACTGATGATGAAGCACGCCAACAACTCCTTTCTATTATAGAAGAGGAAGCCGAAGAAGAACTTCTTGTGCGGACTCAAAAACTTGAACGAACCTCGAAAGAGAAGATTGAAAATCGTGCAAAAAGAATTCTTGCTACTGCAATTCAACGAATGGCCAACCCTGTGCAAAATGACATTTTTTCAAATACAATTCATTTCACAGGAACAGACATGAAAGGGAAGATTATTGGGAAGGAGGGACGTAACATTAAAACTTTCGAAAAAGAAACTGGTGTCGAACTTGTTATCGACGAAACACCTGACACAATAACCATTTCTTCATTTGATCCGGTTCGTCGACATATTGCAACAGTTGCACTTGAACGACTCATCGAAGATGGACGGATCCAACCTGCAAAAATAGAACGCGAAGTTGAGAAAGCTCGAAAAGAAATTAATACCATCATGAAAGAAAAAGGTGAGGAAGCTGCTTTTGAAGCAAAAGTGTACAACCTTGATCCTCGTATTCTTCTCGTGCTTGGACGACTTTATTTTCGAAGTAGTTACGGTCAAAATGTACTACAGCACTCTGTTGAAGTTGCACAGCTCTGCGGAATGATTGCGGAGGAGCTTGGTGCTGATGTGCAAGTAGCTCGTGCAGGTGGACTACTTCACGATATTGGAAAGTCGGTTGATCACGAAGTATCAGGAACTCATGTTGAAATTGGTCGACGAATCCTTCAGAAATTTGGAGCATCAGAAAATATCATCAAAGCAATGCAATCTCATCATGATGAGTATCCATATGAAACTATCGAATCAATCATAGTTCAAGTCGGAGACTCAATTTCAGGTGGACGACCAGGTGCACGAAAAGACTCTGTGGAACACTATCTGAAACGACTCGAGGAACTGGAAGCTGTAGCGACTGCACACGCTGGCGTTGAAAAAGCCTATGCACTACAAGCTGGTAGAGAGATTCGAATCTTTGTACAACCAGATGAGACAAGCGATTTAGAAGCTCGAACACTTGCACGAACAATCGCAAAAGAAATTGAAGAAGAGCTTCAGTATCCTGGTGAAATCAAGGTGACGGTGATTCGGGAGAATAAGATTACTGAATACGCGAGATAGTATATAGAAAAAAACTGAAATATTTAGACTACTGAAAAACATTAGGCAAAATAAAAAGCGCGCCATACGGCGCGCTTTTTATTTTGCCAATTATTTTCCAGCAACCGCGTCCTTGAATGCCTTAGCAGCCTTGAACTTTGGTACTGTTGTAGCCTTAACTTGAATTGCTTCACCAGTTCGTGGGTTTCGAGCAGTTCGAGCAGCACGCTTTGCTGCAACGAAATTACCGAATCCTGCTACTGATACGTCTTCACCTTTTGAAAGATTAGCAACGATTGAATCAAAGACAGTTGATACTACTTCTTCAGCTTGAACTTTTGTTCCGCCTAGTACTTCTTGTACTTTTTCTACGAGAGCTTGTTTGTTCATGAAAATTTTTTGTTAACTTATAATGGCATATAACCATAATAGGTATTATATACCAATACTTTTTGCAGGTACACTGTTGACATGTGGATTAGTATGTATTATAGATGCTTCATATTATGAAGCATCTATGTGATAAAAGAGCAATAAACATGTATAAACATATAATAAAAAAGACGCCTTCGGCGTCTTGTGAGATATAGGAACTATTTAAGCAACCTACTCCTCAGCTTTTGCAGTCCAAATGAGAAAATATCCCTCATCGAAACCACCACTCACTTTATACTTTTCTACCCGTGCTTCATTAACCTGAATATCGTCACCACGACGAATTTCATTAAAGATGCACGATATTTCGGCAAGTGCAGTTCGCCACTCGGGACCAAACTTCTCCTCTCTCAAAAGCCCCTGATAAGGTTTATCAAAGCGTCCCATTAGAGTACTTCTCTCGTAACCTCCTACGCTCGGACGCACTTCCGTGACTGGAATAGAACCTCCGTTCAGCGATATACATCGTTGCATAAGAGCAGCGACAACTTCCAGAACATCCGCAAGCTCTTCTCGCCAAGTATGAGTTCCGGTCTTTTCAACCAAAAGCTCATTATATTCTTCCTCTAGTTTCTGAAGAAGAGAATCGGTACGTTTACCGGGGCCAAGAATCAAATAACCAAAATCGATTCCTTTATCAACAAGTAGATTAAGGACTTTGTCGCGAACAAGCTTGCCTTGCCCACCTTTGCCATAAAAGGTTTTGACTGGTATTGTTTGCGTTATTGTTTGTAACGCTCCCCTTTTCTTTTTTTGATTTTCTACTTGATCTTTTATTACTATTTCTACTTTCATAATCTGCGGAAAACTATACCACAAAATATACTTAAAGCAAGCTTGCACTCATATTGTTCTCTGCATACTTCAGAAAAAAGTGAACATATTGGGCAATAAATTTTGTGCGGGTGGGGAGAATCGAACTCCCGTCTACTGCTTGGAAGGCAGTCATTCTACCACTAAACTACACCCGCATTGGTAATGAATATAGCACAGTAGCAATGCCTATGCAATAATCCTGTCACGTCTTTATGTAACATTACGATACTAGTATTTATTTAAAAATGATATACTTTCTTTATGCCCATCGTAATATTCTTTGCACAACGAATCCTTTTATTTCTACTTGCCCTACTTACATTTGCTGGCCTTTCTTCTGAAGAGCGTTATTTTGCTGTCGAGCAGTCTTTTGCAGTCGAGCAGGCTCGTAAGCCCGAAGTTGCAGAGATTCTTAATCAGGAGAATCCAAATATTATAAACAATACTCCGCCGACTAATATTGAATTAGATCTTGATTCTGTTCAAGAAGAAGAAATTCAACTGAGCGAACGACCATCTGATTTTATAGATAGTTTTGGCAAAAGCTTTAACGACCTAAAGAACGGAATTAGAAATAAGTTGGGTGGTGATTCTGATTCAGAAACCACAATAACACCAACACTTGAAAATCCTGTAACACCAACAGCAAACCCTGTATCCAAAAGTACCACATCGTCTCAGGCTGAAACTATCGCGCAACCAAAGCGAGCAGCAATTGGTGATTCGCCACGAGATGCTGTACTTAATGTTATCTGTCTTGAGAGAGATGGTCGTTCACTCTCTCTCACCACAGGATCTGCCGTTATTATAAGTAAGAGCGGTTACGTACTTACAAACGCACACGTTGCTCAATTCATGCTTAACCAAAATCAATCAAATATTGACTGTGAGCTCAAGCACTCGGAACACAGTAGTATGAATTTTCGCGCAACAGTGCAATATATTCCAGATGAATGGAAGAGTGGCTCAAGAAAAAAAACTACAACAGGAACTGGTGAGCACGATTATGCAATCCTAAAAATTGTAGGTCCTGGACCTGGTGGGATTATGCTCAGTCAATTCCCTTTTATTTCTCCGCAAACCAATGACAAATACATAGAGGTAGGTAACGATATTCTCCTTATTGCATACCCCGGTAAAAATACTGGCAACTTTGATATAGATGGAAGTCTTCCTATCGTAAGCGATATTTCTTTCATTCAAGATGTGTTTACATTTGGAACCACCTCAGCTGATGTATTCTCATCAGGAGTAAGCCCTGTCGCAAAGCAAGGCTCATCTGGTGGAGCGGTGATAGATGAAGGAAAGCTTCTCGGAATTATCGTAACGACAAACCAAACTCCCACAGGAACTGTTCTTAACGCTATTTCGCTAGATTATATTGATCGAAGCCTCAAGGAGGCAGGTTTGTCTCTTTCGCAGTTTAAATAGAATTTTCGCGCATAATCTTTGCAACAACATCAATATTATCATCGAGCGATAGCTTATTCTTTTTTACATGACCGCATGACCGACATTCATGCACCACATTCATACCATCGTGCTCTTGCTCAAAGGCTGACGGCTTCATGAGACCACCGCATCCTGCCGCCCTATCTCCCGGATCATTATCAACATGTTTACTCCACAGGCACTGCGCGCAATGATTTGTAAAACCATCTCCTTCTATAGAAGCTGTGCAATTTTCACATGTAAAATTTTCTACTTTTTTGATGAATGACATATATGAGTAATCTATTATATAAGATGGATCAAGTCGAGCTGCAATACTCACAAACTATCGCTGTAGCGGATTCCAGTATGTTTCTGAGATACCAGCCTCTGCAATTTTCTTAAAGGCCTCGAAAGGAATACTTGTTGCCAAAACGCCACCTTCATTAAGCCCCCCGTTTTGCAATGTGTTTGTTGCGCGGTCATAGTACCACTGCTCCACCTCTGGCAACACCCCTTCTCCTGAGAGATATCGCTCTGGATGATGAGTATCTTTTTTATTCATCATGAGTTCTGATTTTCGCACGAGCGCAACAAGCGAGCGAATATCAATATTCTTAAGTGGTCGTGTAATAATATTTGTGTGCCCTGAAGCACGTCGTTGCACCACAATATCATATCGCCCTCCAATAGATGACCGAAGATAGCCGGGCAAACTCGCTTCGTCAGATTCCACAAAAACAATATCTACTTTTTTCTTCCGCTGCTTTGCCTTGGCTTCTGATATTTTATTCTCACTTTTGAGTTGGTCCACAAGCTGCGGCAAATATTCGTTTCTTTTTCGCTCCTCTTCATAATGTGCTTTATAAAGAGGGGTGATTGATTTTGCAATATACGCCGGTGTGTCGGCATGAACTTTATTAAAAGCAGTCAAAAGACCCGATAGACCGAACGCCTTATCTAACATATCAGTCGAGATAGTCCCCTTTCCATGAAAATCATCGCGCTCCACGTACGCAGATAACTTATCAAGCGAAGGATTATTTTTTTGTTGTACAAAAACTTTTACTAATTCAGTAAGTGTCGTTTGTGTTTCTTGTGTATGATGATCAAGCAGTCCACCAATACAATCGAGTTGCATAGCCCCCTCTTTCATAGCGTCCCAAAATGAGTTTTGAGGTTTTGGGTTAATTTCTACTGCATAGTCTGGTAAAATTGTGTAGCCCGCTTGTGAACCAAATTCCTGTAAAAGAAAAATACTCGCGACAGTATCTGGTTGCATTCTCGTCGGTACCACAAAAGAAGAAATTGTTGTAACTATTTCATTATCATGAATTACTTTTGGCTTCAGTGTCAAAAGATCGTTTGATGACCGGATTCCAATTCCTGCATGAGCTTCCCCTTCCGCAGTTCGCGTCGCGAGAGTAATATGCCAGTACGGTTTAGTTTTTGTCTGTAACACAGTATCTACCTCTTTACGCAGATTGCTCAATCCAACACTTGAACACTCTGCCACAAGAGAGAATCGATAATCATCCGGAGCATATTCTTTTTCAATAAATAAAACATTGCCACTCGAGTTAGCTGAGTTATTTGAGTTACCTGAGTTACCTAAGTTATCCGCAGAATACTTTTGTATAAGTGATTCAATCTTTTCAATCGTTTGCTGATTTTCAACAATATTTTTGCCCTCTTGAAAACCAACAACCGTTATATGAAACTCATCTTTTATGTGAAATTGGTTTTCCTTAATGAAGTGACCGCAGTCATATGCATTTACGTCGAAACCTTCGGCAACATTTGCCATAATAGTTCCCTTCTCTTTATTAAAATTAACGGATGCGATGTGAAACTTTTTCATAAAATAATAATACCACAGACAAAAAAAAAGGCCTCGTCACGCTATACGCTGGAATGCGTATGAGCGACGAGGCCCCTGAGTTGTTGTGGTTATTTTTGTGGGATAACCTTTTTTACCCATCCGGAACCAAAAAATGGAACCGATGAACGAGGATTGTTGTTGGGGTGAATATGCTCCACCTCGACAATTTGGCCTCTTTCGAGGCCACCTGAGCGACCGAGGCTTTTGCCTCGGATCGTGATGGCCTGACCGTCCCACCGAATACCGGTGTATTGGTCTTGCCGAACGCTCGGAAGCGTAATGAGGATCTGACCCTCCTTGAGCTTCTCAGTGTCCAGAATCTGAGGGCTCCACTCTTCAAGGAGAGGAAGTCCGAGCTTTTCATCGCTTGGATCCCAGATTTTGAGCATGCGGAGTTCATCCGCAAGCGATTTGAGTCCGCCATGTTCGACGCACTCTAGTTCTGGGAATCGGACCGAACGACCACCACCTCCCTTTGCACGAAGGTGGGGTTGTGATTGGTACGTCATGTTTTTCAACACGCAGATGGTTTCACCATCGCGCACCACAAGTGCGACGCAGATGGTTATCACTCCAAAGTCCGGGCGTGCGACGCACGCGTAGAGATGGTTCGTTGATGGATCGAGAAAAGTCTTGTTTCCACCGCGCTGCTGCTGAGCAGTGCGCTGGAAGCGTATTTCCTGCTGAAAGGTTTTGCCTCTCTGCACTGTGATCCCTCCGTCTTTTTTCTTCGAAAAGAAAAAAGCAGGATTGTCCTCTCTCGAGTATTCTCCTGAGAACGCTAGCTCGAGGTGGTAACCTTGAGTGTCGTTGTGGTTATGCATTCCTGCATAACCGTCATTTTCAAGAATAAGCTGGATGAGCTTATTCTGATTGTTGCGTGCAGAAACGCGCGCAACAATTCCAGGAAGGATAAGGATCTCGATTTCGGTTCTTGCCACAGGTGTGGCCGATTCGGTTATCATGGTGTTGTGTTGTGTTGTTTTGTTTGGTTTTGAGGGCGATTCACATCTGTGTGAACCGCTTACTACTGCGAAACACTATAGCACAAACAAAGTAAAAGTCAATGGTTTCATTGACTTTTACTTGTATCTATTTCCTTGTCGGAGTGCCGGGATTCGAACCCGGAGTCACTCGCTCCCAAAGCGAGCATGTTAGCCGTTACACCACACTCCGATTAGGCGATAATACCACATAAAACCTACATATCAAACAATATTAATGTTTTTTGTAATGTAATACTGGAGCAGATTATACGAATCATCCATAAATATAGATATTCCATGACATTCAAAATATTGCTCACCTATTCCCTTCTCTACTAAATAGAGATCAATGACTCTCGCAAGACTTTTAAGCTTTTTACTCGATATATTATATTCGGGTAAATATACATCAGATGTTCCATGTGAAACATCAAATCCTGCAACAATATGAGTTTTTACCTCAAAAAAGTAAACGATTCCATCTCTTTGAGAAATAATGTCTATTTCCCCCATTTTACGCAAGAAATTCCTTTCTATTATCGTGTAGCCGTTTGATAACAATATTTGAGTGGCTATTTCCTCTCCGACATTACCTAATCGGCGACTTTTTGAATACTTCATATATTCAAGATATCAGAGCAATATAAACTCTATATAAAGTACAATGCGCTTTATATACACCCTATAAAAAGATGTATCGGAGACGTAAAGAACAGATTTACCTAAAAGTTATACACATATACACAGGGTTATCCACAGAAATTGGCTTATTATGGGTCTTTTTTGCAAAAATATGCTATTTATACACAAAAAATGACTTTTATGTAGAAAATTGTATATATAAAAATATCACACATTATAATATGTCTTTTGTAATAAAAGACGTAATGTGCGAGTAGGGAGAATCGAACTCCCGTCTGATCCTTGGCAAGGACCTATTCTACCACTAAACTATACTCGCAAGTGGCAGCTTCTTAGATCTGACGCTCAGATACATAAGCTTCCATGTGCACTCGGAGGGACTCGAACCCCCAACCCCCGGTTCCGAAGACCGGTGCTCTATCCATTAAGCTACGAGTGCAATGAGCTATATAATACTTCATTTTCAAGATTTGCCAAGTGTATCATGCGTGCTAGTATTGATTCGTGATTACATCTATCCCTCAGGAGGTTCAAAACGTGGCATTACAGCTTGAAAAGGCTGGTTATACAGCATATCTCGTTGGTGGCTGTGTTCGTGATCTCATCATGAAACGAGAACCTAAGGATTGGGATTTGACCACAATCGCGACTCCCGAACAAATTCTTGAGGTCTTCCCTGACTCTTTCTATGAAAACACATTCGGCACCGTTGGAGTAAAGACTCGAAGTGATGACCCTCGAACAACAGTTGTCGAAGTGACACCATATCGAATCGAAGGAACATATTCTGATAACAGACATCCCGATAACGTGTCCTTTGGGCAAAAACTGGAGGAAGATCTCGAACGAAGAGACTTCACTATCAATGCGATGGCCTATTCTGTTTCACGTGAAACATTAATTGATGTTTTTCAAGGCCAAGAAGCACTCAAAAGTAAAGTTATTCAGTCGGTGGGTGATGCAAACAAACGATTTCAGGAAGATGCTCTCCGCATGCTTCGAGCCATCAGATTCTCTGCAGAGCTAAATTTTGCTATGTCTCACGATGTTTTATCGGCCATAACAACTAACAAAGATTTACTAGATAATGTTTCACGTGAAAGGGTTCGAGATGAATTCGTCAAAATCCTTATGTCACCAAATCCCATGGTTGCAATGAGTATGCTCGAGAAACTAGGCATTTTACATATTATTTCTCCTATTTTTCTCGAATCAGTGGGCGTGGAGCAAAACAAGCAAGCACATAAATACACTGTTTGGGAACATTTACTACGATCTATGCAGCACGCAGCGGATAAAGGATATCCACTAGAGGTTAGAATTGCTGCGCTTTTTCATGATATCGCAAAACCGCGCACCAAAGAGGAGAACGCTGGTAAAACAAGCTTTTACAATCACGAAGTAGTGGGTGCAACTCTTACAAAAGGAATACTGGAAGACTTGAACTTTTCACGTGAAACAATCAAAAGTGTTATTAAGTTCGTTCGGTGGCACATGTTTTTCTCAGATACTGAGGAAATAACGCTTTCAGCTGTACGGAGACTCATTGCAAAGGTTGGAAAAGAGCGTATTTGGGATTTGATAAACCTACGGATATGCGACAGAATAGGGAGCGGACGACCGAAAGAGGAGCCTTACAGACTAAGAAAGTTTAAAGCAATGATTGATGAGGTAATTGAAGACCCAATCTCAGTAGCAATGCTCAAAATAGACGGAAATACCATCATGCAGGAGTTACACGTGAAACCAGGTAGGGAAATAGGATATGTGTTGCACGCGCTTTTAGAAGAAGTTATCGAGGATCCAGCCAAAAACACACAGGAAACACTACTGGAGATAACAAAAGTTTTACTCGAACTACCAGCAATTGAACTCCGGAAGCTCGGAGAAATGGGAAAAGAAAGGCTCGATGAGGAAGAAGAGGGTAGAATTAAGAAAATACAGGATAAAAACCACGTTTAGAACGTGGTTTTTATATGCATTGAAGTAAATAATGTTACTCGTGAAACACATTTCACGTGAAACGTATAATTTTTATAGAAATGAGAAAACCGCCTGCAATGAGTGGCGAGATCCGAGGGTGGATGAGCCTTGCTGGCGGTTTAGAAAAGAAAGAAACCTTTTTATTATTTTTGTGTATGTTTGTTTGAAGAGAATACTGGCAAACTTTTAGTGATGGAGCACATTGCTTCACTAACTTAAAAAATGCGAAATGTAAGGCGAGTAGAGGAAGTGGATGAAACCAAATCAATCTTTTTATTTAGCTTCGTAGTAGCAACACTATCGTTCGATGACAACTACTATCTACTTTGTTAAAAACTTACCAAAATTCTAGTTCAAACATTCATTTGATGTTTAAAGAGCTTTAAGGAACTGTCGTAAGGACACTGATGCATCACTTACCCTCCTATAGTATAGTCCTTTATAAAGGACAGGTAAAGGACATTATGTATTACTTCTGGGGATAACTTTTATTTTTTATTGAAAATCTATTTGAAGAGTAGTAGGTGAGTGATCCGATCCATAAATCTGGTCGTCGATATCAGCATCAACTACAGACCCCAGTAATTCTTCACTTATAAAAAAATAATCAATTCTCCAACCAATATTCCTTTCGCGTGCTCGTGTTTTCATATCCCAATATGAATATCGATCGATTTCTTCGGGATGTGCAAGCCGAAAAGTATCATAGTATCCCGCTTCAACAACATCATCAATCCACGCTCGCTCATCGGGCAAAAAACCAGTATTACCAGTGTTTTCTTTGGGTCGCGCTAAATCAATTTCAGTATGTGCAGTGTTCACATCTCCGCAGAAAATAACATTTTTTCCTTCATTTCGATAAGAATTTACTTTTTCTAAAAACGCACGGTAGTACCTAAACTTATAGTCCAATCTCTCAGGACCCCCGCCACCATTAGGGAAGTAACAATTAAGTAACACCCAATCACCGAAGTCAAGTATGAGGAGTCGGCCCTCTTGATCGAGCTCCTCAATTCCTAAACCATATTCAACAGAAAGGGGTTCTTCTTTTGTTAAAACCGCAACACCGCTGTAACCCTTGCGAGCCTTTGAGGATGAGAAGTAGGAAAAATATCCTTCGGCATTTGCGAGTGCTTCGGGGACCTGTTTGGCTTCAGCTTTTATCTCTTGCATACAAAAAATATCGGCTTGCTGTTCAAAAAAGTAATCAGACGCACCTTTTTTGTGCCACGCACGAACACCGTTCACATTCCAAGAAATAAGCTTCTTCACTTCATTCATAACTCGATTGTATCACATGAAACATCTTTAAAAACACTATTAAAAAGAGCTACTTATAGAATTATGTTATTTATGAACAATTAACATGCATATAGTTATGATATTTTTCTGTCTTTTGAGTGAAAATTCTTGTGAATATCATGAAGGTGTTTGTCGGTTACATGAGTGTATACTTGGGTTGTAGTGATATTTGCGTGTCCGAGCAGTGCCTGTACGGAACGCAAATCAGCACCGTTTGAAAGTAAATCTGTTGCAAAACAGTGCCGAATAACATGGGGAGTGACTTTTTTGGTAATCCCAGCGATTATAGCGTATTTTTTGACGATTCTCTCAATAGAGCGTCTATCTAAGCCCTTTAAACCGCCCCCATCCTTTATCTTCTCTCCCGAAACCTTCACAAAAAGGGCGTCGCAAAAGTCTTTACGCAAACTTAGGTATTCCTGGACTGCTTTTTTGGCCTCTGGAGAAATAAAGACAACACGTACTTTTCCACCTTTTCCGCGAATGGAGAACTCATCCCGAGTTAAATCGAGATCTCGAGTGAGAGAACAGAGCTCAGAAACACGCAAACCTGTTGAAAACAATAGCTCTAGTATAGATTTTCCACGCCATTTTGCTTCAGGATTCTTCTCTTGTGCGGGAGCATCAAGTAATCGATAGAGCTCATTGTGTGAAATAATATCAATATGCCGCTGTTCAAGCTTTGCAAGTTCAATCTGATCTGCAGCGAGTGTCTGAATGCCTCGCTTTGTGAGATATTTCAGAAAAACACGAAGTGCTATCAAATAGTAGTTTTGGGTCCGTTTTTTCATTGTTTCACCTGTTTGACGATTATTTCCTGCTGATTGGCGATTAAGCCAGAGCCGAAATTCACGAACTGCGTCGTTTGTAATTCCAGAAGGAGATGTGATTTTGGTATGATCTATGAAAACATCAAGGTAATGCTCATAATTCTCGATTGTTCGGATTGCACGACCTTTCTCAATCTCCATATATTCAAGAAATTCTCTCTTGAAACGCATGATTTCGGAAATATTTCCTTTTTCTTGGTTTTCTGTATCTTTTTGAGAATTGTGCGACATATAAGTAGTATACCAACATACAGTAAATAAGTAATCTACCGTTACAAATAAAAAAGCGAGATAGTCGCGCATAAGCATCGAAACACTTGCAATTTCCAAGATATGTGCTAGAATCTAGCCACTATGTTAACAAAAGAAGCAAAAACAAAAACAATTGAAGGCGTACGAACACATAAAACTGATACTGGTTCACCAGAAGTTCAGGTTTCACTCCTTTCACAACGCATTGATGAACTTGCTGGTCACCTTAAAACTCACCAAAAAGATAATCACTCACGAAGAGGATTACTCGCAATGGTAGCTGACAGACGATCAATTCTTTCATACCTCAAGAAAACAAGTGAGGTTCGGTACGTAAAGCTTGTTAAAAAGCTAGGTCTCAAGCAAAAATAAATATATAAAACCTTTAAGATGCTCGAAGCTTCGGCCAACAGACATTTAAAAAGGTTTTTTATTTACTTTCTAGGAAGAATATAATCTTTTGTACACACATAGTTTAATTATTTTTTATACTTTAGTAGTACAATACACATATGGCAATTATTAAACACAAAGAACAACGTGTAGGAGTTTTTATTGACACACAAAACCTATACCACAGTGCGAAAAATTTATATCAACGAAAGGTCAACTTTGGAAAGGTGGTGGAAGATGCAGTTGGAGGACGTTCACTTATTCGAGCTCTCGCATACGTAATCACCTCAGAAAGCGGTGAGGAGCAAAACTTTTTTGATGCACTTACAAAAACTGGAATTGAAACAAAAACAAAAGATCTTATCATTTTTTCAAGTGGCTCAAAAAAAGGGGATTGGGATGTAGGTCTTGCAGTAGATGCTATTACTATGGCACCTAAACTGGATACGGTTATTTTAATAACAGGAGATGGGGACTTTAAACCCCTTATTGAATATTTGCAAACAAACCAAGGGTGTCAGGTTGAAGTAATCTCTTTTGGACGATCTTCATCACACCTTGTGAAAGAAGCGGCCGACGACTTTGTTGACCTCGACAAAGAACCTCACAAATATCTTATTGGTTATCGACAGCAGAAGTCTCGTCCAGTAAAAAAACAACAACCGGAGCAACGAAAACAACAAAATCGACAGCAGAAGTCTCGTCCAGTAAAAAAGATTACAAAGAAAGTTGAGAATCAAATAATTCGAGAGCCAAAAGAAGATGCTGCAAAGTAAATCCTGAGCAACTTTATCTAAATTTGATATACTTGTGTCAGCATGTCAGACACAAATCCACAAAACAATCCGGTAAATATTCCAGGTAACGAAGATACAGCAAATAACACAAGCTCCACAGAGACTAGTGGTTCAGAGAAAATTTCTATTCCTAGGCTTCGTACGTTTAGCGATGACCTACAGTCAGCAGTACGGAGTGGAAATTTTTCCCAGGCAAACATGGTTATGGCTGAAAAAAAGCGGGCTCGTGAAAGAGGGGAGAAGGTTGATACGACCGACTCAAATGGTAATAAAACAAAGAATGTAGGACTTATTATTGGCTACGTGTTTGTTATTCTGCTTTTTATTTCAGGGGGAGTAGGAATATTTATTTTTTTTCAGTCAAATAATGCTGCAGTAAAAAGTACTTCTCCTCAAACAAACACACCTTCTGGATTTCTTGCTATGGCACCAAACCTGCAACTACTTTTAGAAGAGTCTGATAACAAACCTCAAATTATAACGAAAATGGAAGAGGTTTTGGCAAAAGTGGGAGCTGAAGATTTCACGAGAATAAATCCTACAAATCTTATTATTAATGATAACAAGAGGGCAGATACACCCATTTCTTTAGAAGATTTATTCGAAAGACTTTTGATATTTGACGTTGGTTTTGCGAGGCTAACAAGCAAATATACATATGGTGTACACAAAGGCGAACACCCTTTTCTACTAGTGCAGTTGGATGATCCTATCGAATCATATGCGAGGCTTTTCTCCTGGGAAGGCCGAATGCAAACTGACCTACTACCCTTTTTTCCTGAACTCAATGAGGAAAAAGAAATTGTGGTAGAAGAAAGTGTACCAGAAGTAACTACGGCGATACTTGATGCAGTACCTGATGCAACTACGGCGATACCTGGAAATCAGCCGATTGAAACAGATGCAACGCTCACGCCGGAGCCGGAGATGATTCAACGGTCGTCTACACCGGAGCCGGAGATGCGTTTTATATACAACCCTCGGGCTGCGCAATTTAGCGACGGAGTATTTTTTAACTTTGAAGGGCGTGTTGTGCGGGATTCAAATAATAAAGTGCGCCTCGTATATGCACTTATTACAAAAAATCTCCTTGTAATAACATCTAACCCAGAAACACTTCGAGCAATTTCGGTTGAACTTAAAAATACAACTATTGTGCGTTAGAAAAAAATGATACAATTATCATATGAACACAACACTGACTACAGAACTAAAATTAAAACTTGATGAAGAGAAAATAAATCTTGAAAAAGAGCTTTCAACAATAGGGAGAATAAATCCCGACAGTCCAACCGATTGGGAAGCGCGGCCAGAGGATGTTTCGGGAATTTCTCAAGCCGATTCAAACAGTAGAGCTGACCACATTGAAGATTATGAAAACAATGTCGCAATTGTTAATCAACTCGAGGCTCGACTCAATAACATAAAAGATGCTTTGGAGCGAATTGAGAAAGGCACATACGGATCCTGCTCTGTTGATGGAAAAGAGATAGAGGAAAAAAGACTTATGGCAAACCCAGCGGCGAATACTTGCATAGAGCACATGAATCAAAAATAAACGCCCTTCGGGCGTTTATTTTGATTTTAAGTGCACATGATATTTTGTATTCATGTCACAAAACAATGTCATATGCGGGCAAGTACAAGGTGTAGATATACAAAAGGTTTACGTAGAAATTGACATATCACCAGGACTACATAATTTTAAAATTGTAGGACTTGCAAGTAAGTCTGTTGATGAAGCAAAAGAACGCATTAGCTCAGCAATTAAAAGACTTGGATACGCATCTCCCAAACATTCTAATAAGAAGACTATCGTATCTCTTACACCTGCAGACGTTCCTAAAAAAGGAGCGCATTTTGACGCAGCAATTGCAATAAACTATCTCATTACTACAAAACAAATATCCAAGCCCAACAACGAAAGCCTTATTCTTGGTGAACTTTCTTTTGATGGATCATTGTCAGCAACGAGTGCGTGTACGGCAATCGCCTTACAATCCCAAAAACTAAATATTGAAAGAATTTTTTTACCGCCTGGAGAATATTCTGAAATTTTAGAAAGCATACCAATAGAAAAAGTTTTTTGCAGCTCACTTAAGGAGGTTATAGAACATATGAGTATTTCAAAAAAAGAAATAGTAAAGATAGAAAAATCAAAAACAAGTAAGAGTAATAAAAGAAAGAAACTTAAGAAGGAATATATAATAGATTCAATTCATGGAAATTCTGATACCAAAAGAGCAATTCTCATATCGCTCGCAGGAGGGCACCACCTCTCAATGTGTGGTGTTCCTGGGACAGGTAAAACTTTGCTCGCAAAAAGCGCAGCACAACTACTTCCAAAACTTAGCCTCGAGGATGCAATTATATCGAGCACACTCTATGCTATAAAAAATACAAATAAAGACGCTTTTACACCACCTTTCAGGAATCCACATCAACATACCCCGATAAAATCATTTGTGGGTGGTGGTACAACTTTTTCACCTGGTGAAATATCATTAGCACACAAAGGGATTTTGTTTCTTGATGAATTCCTAGAATTTAAAAGGGAGATTATCGAAGGACTGCGCCACGCAATCGAATCACAAAAAATAATAATTCAGCGTACCAACTACCACACTGAGTGTCCGTGTGATTTCATACTCATAACAGCACACAACCCATGCCCCTGTGGATACAAAGATTCTTCTGTTCGCGAATGCACATGTACAGCATACAATATAAACACATATCTTAAAAAACTTTCTGGACCTGTAGTCGACAGAATTGATTTACATACATATCTTGAACGAGTAGATTATGAAAAACTCTCTTCTCATAAAAATATTACTAATAAAAAAGAAAGTGGTGCGTATTTCGCAAAAATAATTACAATTGTTCGCAGACTTCAAACCAAAAGGCAACTAAAACTAAATGCGTCTCTTGAACATAGCGAAATTAAGTGCGTGCAACGAAGAATGACTATTGATGCACAAAAGTATCTACTTTCAGTGTCAAAAAAGTTTTCAATATCAGCACGAGGATATCATTCCCTAATTAAGGTTGCGCAGACCATTGCTGACATAGAACATATAGTATTACTAGAAAAAAATAGAAAAAGTAATTGCACAAAAGAAAAAGATACTTACAACGAAGTATCTATATCAAAAAAATCTATACAGGAAGCGCTCTATTTTAGACTACAGAATAACTAGAAGGGGTTTGTTCCTCCTCGAACCTCAAAGTGGAGGTGCGAACCAGTTGATTTACCAGTACTTCCAACATACCCAATTACTTCACCTTGGGAGACTAATTCTCCCGAAATTACCGCGAGTGAGCTCGCATGAGCATAAAGAGTCTGTGTTCCATTTTTATGCTTGATTACTACATAGTTACCATACCCACCATTCCAGCCGCCAGATCGAGCAACCATAACAGTTCCTGTTGCTGCTGCATAAATAGGAGTACCAGTTTTCGCTCCAATATCAACAGCGTTGTATCCGTGGATTCCCTGTGTTTTTACACCACCTCCAACTGGCCAAATAAAGTATCCTGACGTACTCACACCAGAAGATTTCTCTGTAGGAGACTTAACAGCAGAAGGAGACTTTGCGGTTGGTTCAGCATCTGGAATAATCACCTCTTCGCCAATAACTAGTTTTCCACCAAAGATTGCATTGAAGTCGGCAATCTCCTCTGCATGAGCATTATATTTCTTTGCAAGCGAGTCGACAGTATCGTTTTTTGTAACTATATGTTTTACTCCAGTCACAGGAAGAATAACAAGTGTTTGACCTGGAGTAATTCCTCCGTCAATATCATTTGCCCACCGAATAGTATTGGTTGAAACACTAAACATGTTTGCGATTTGAGAAAGAGAATCTCCCTCGCGAACTTCATACACACTAATGTGTCCAGTCTGAGCCTTTGCAATTACTGAATTTTCTACATATTCACCAGCAGTTGAAGCAACGAGTGCACTATTATCTTCCAGAACGATTTCGGCACCTCCACGCGCAGGATTTTTATCTGGACTCATTGTCGACTCTAATAGGGAAATACTATCGAGTGTTTGAACTGCCTTTGCTTGTGAAGGATTTATCTTTGATTTGGTAAAGAAAGAAAAAATTCCGCCGTAGGCAAAGCTAGGGGATATGGTGACGCTAGCTGCAAATACTGCAGCAAATAACAAGCGCCCAGATATGTTCATAAGATGGGTCCGCGTGGAACCGTCAAAATCTTGTTGCTTCGATAAAATAAGCCGAAAATGTGAGGATGTTCAATCGTGACTGTCTTTTCTGGATTTCCTAACTTTGTAAGTTTAGGTCATTAAGAGGCTGTCGTCAATGTACTTTTTAAGTCTTTTGTTGTGCAATAATTACTTAATAAACACTTTTCGAATATGCTATAGTACTGCAATGACAACACTTGTTACTGGCCTTAATGGTCCTCAAAAAGAAGCGGTTTTGGCAACAGAAGGACCACTTTTAGTGCTCGCCGGTGCAGGGTCTGGAAAAACTCGGGTTCTAACTCATCGAATAGCGCACATCATTGAAAAAGGTGTTGCTCCGGCGAGTATTCTCGCAATCACTTTTACCAACAAGGCTGCAAAAGAGATGAAAAATCGACTCATTGATATTATAAAGAGCACACCCTCAATCAATCGGCCAATTTCAGAGTACGAAGTACCTTTTGTGAGCACATTTCATGCACTTGGTGTCTATATTATGAGAAATGAATATAAACACCTTGGAGTGCTCAAGCAATTCACAATCCTCGACCGAGGGGACATGAAACGAATTATTAAAAAAGCCCTCGTTGAGGCGCAATATGACCCAAAGCAGTACGATCCAGGAAAAGTGATTAGCGCTATTTCAAAACATAAATCTGACGGAAAAAATCCTGGAATGCTTCTTAACTCATCATCAGCAGATTTTTGGGAGTCATTAGTTGCTGAGGTTTGGGAAAAATACGAAGTTATCAAAAAAAGTGAGAATGCATATGATTTTGACGATCTTTTATTGGTACCACTTGAACTTCTTAAAAAAAACGAGGGTGTGCGAGCAAAGTATCAGACGATGTGGTCATATATTCACATTGATGAGTATCAAGACACGAACTCCGTGCAATACGAACTCGCTAAAATTATTGCAGCTCCGCAAAACAACATTTGCGTAGTGGGAGATGCTGACCAAAACATCTACAGTTGGCGTGGAGCAACAATCGAGCATATTCTTAATTTTGAAAACGAATATCCTGATTCTCAAATGATTATTCTTGAAGAAAATTATCGTTCAACCCAAACAATTTTGAGTGCAGCAAATGATGTTATTGCAAAAAACGTCAATCGAAAGGAGAAAATATCTTTTACAAAAAACGGAGAAGGGGAACGGATCACAGTCTACGGTTCGTTTGATGAAAAAGAAGAGGCGCGATATATCGCTGATGAAATTCGAGGACTACAAAAAGAAAAAGTTGCTCTAGACTCAATTGCCATCTTATACCGAGCAAACTTTCAATCGAGAGTACTCGAAGAAACAATGCTTCGCAAAAGTATTCCGTATCAGGTGCTTGGAACAAAATTCTTTGAGCGAAAAGAAGTGAAGGAGGTACTCGCATATATTCACTGCGCCCTTAATCCACAAGCCGCAGGCGCGCTGGAGCGCGCCACCGCCAACCCACCACGAGGTATCGGAAAGGTGACTCTCGCAAAGATGGCTGACGGTTCCCACATCACACTCAAAGGAAAGGCTCGCATGAGCGTTGATGGTTTTTATACCCTTTGTGCAAAAATAAAAAACAAAATTGAAACAGCGCCACTTAAAGATGCTATCTCATTTATTATTAAAGAATCAGGTCTTGAAGAAAACTACCGTAAAGCAACCGACGGAGAAGAGCGAATCGAAAACATGCGAGAACTCATCTCACTTTCTGAAAAATACACACACCTCGAATCACTCGAGGCAGCAGAAAAACTTCTCGAGGAAGCAACACTTGCATCTGATCAGGACGAACTCAACGAACAAATTCCCGGAGTAAAGCTCATGACAATTCACGCATCGAAGGGTCTTGAATTTGATTATGTTTTTATCACAGGACTTGAGGAAGGACTCTTTCCACATGAACGGCGCGATAATAATCCGGGACATGATGATGAAGAAGAGCGACGTCTCTTTTATGTAGCAATCACCCGAGCAGGAAAGAAGCTCTATCTCACATATGCGCAGATGCGAACCCTTTTTGGACAAACAAACATCAGCACGCCCTCGTCGTTCCTTTCTGATATCAGCAATGACTATTGTGAATCAGTATACGAAGACACGCCAGATGAGGAAAAACCCTCGAGTGCAAGTAGTATTTTCATGGATTTTTAGGTAGACTTCGCCTATATGTGGAAACATAAAAAACAATTTGGTCAGCATTTTCTGACAGACAATCATGCAATACACACCATGTGTGATGCGAGCAACATTCAGGAAGAGGATGTTGTTCTTGAGATTGGACCGGGTCAAGGAGTTCTTACTTCTGTTCTCCTTGAGCGTGGGGCAACAGTATATGCGATTGAAAAGGACAACGACCTCATTCCTGTACTCGAAGAAAAATTCATGGTAGCACTTGCAAGCAAAAAACTTATTATCGTGCACAAAGACATTCGAGATGTTGTTGCGGAAGACTTACCGCAAATTAGATATAAGCTTGTTGCAAATATTCCCTACTACATTACTGGAGAAATAATCCGAACTTTTCTTACAGCCGAAAACCATCCAACATCTATAACTCTCCTTGTGCAAGAGGAGGTTGCACGCCGTATTTGCTCAACCGAAGACGGAAATCTTTTACAGCTGAGTGTTCATGCCTATGGAACTCCAAAATATATCAAAAAAGTAAAAGCCGGCTCATTTTTCCCACCACCAAAAGTAGATTCTGCAATTATTCATATTTCAAATATCTCAAAAGATTATTTCACTGGCTTTTCTGAAGAATCTTTCTTTGAAGTACTGCATGTCGCCTTTAATCAGAAAAGAAAAACCCTCCTCAAAACACTAGGAGGGAAGTACGGGAAAGATATTGCAGAGATAGCGCTCAATAAAGGCGAAATATCAACAAAGGCACGACCTGAAACACTCAAACTGGAGGAGTGGGCAACACTTGTTCAAAAAATTTCAATAATTTGATTATTTGAATTACTGACTGCCAGCAGCTCCAGCAGCAGCTCCTTGTGAAAGGGCACATCCCGCAACACTTGTCCCTATTGTTGTGATTGTTGGGTAGACAAGTCCTCCAGCACATTTATTTTTTACACTCAAACATGCAACAGGAGGAGCATACGCAGTTCCGAGGGCACAACTCGTTGGTACTGCTTGAAAATAATAACTAAAAGGAATACTCACCCCTGGCACAAACATTGCAGCTACTGGATTTACTGCAGGATTTGCTGGAACATAGCCCAACACGAGACCATTACAACAAACGTCAATAACTCCCAATGACACGCCTCCGATGAGGACGGGGAGTATTGCCGCTTCCGCTTTTTGTCGCGTATACAGCGCATATGAAGACACAGCTCCCAGCGCAACAATTATGGTCAGGGTAAATACTCCATATGCACGTATAAACTTTTGCATCTTGGGTGTTGTTTTTTTTAGAAGTTTTTTCATAGAAATATTCATACTCATATTATTAATCAATTAAATATATAATATCAGTCGGATTACTAATTCCATATTCAGTTTCCACGCGGATTGGCATATAAAATTCAGGAAAGTTTTCTTTCCAGATATCAATTTGTCTTTGGGTTAGCTCTTTCTTTTTTTTATTCATCACTTTTCCAACCTCAGTATTTAAAGTAAATGTTATTTTTGTACCACCGTCAGATGAGGAGATATTTTGATACTTATCTCTATTATCCAAATCAATTAATATATTATTTTTCTTTGTGAAGCCAATTCCTGTAATTGTAATCTCATCACCATTAGTAGCTTCGGCAGGAGAAATAGAAGTAATACGAGCGATCGTACTCTGCTGAGCGCTCGGTAGCACAGCGGGTAATGTAATCGGTTTTGCTAATGTGTTAATAGTTTCATATGTAGTATTTTGTTTTTTTTGAGCGTTTGTAGCGACAATATGTGCAATCGTTTGTGGACCTACAACACCAGTACCCCTCGCGAGCCCAATTGGTGTGAGAATATCACTACGATATTTTTCTTGATAACGAATCACTGCATTTTTTGTCAAAGATCCAAAGTATTGTGTCTCTTGTCCGGGAGAGCCAGGGCCTGTAGTTGCGATTTGGGTTGCAATATCTGTATTGAGCGTCTTCTGAAGCTCGAGAACATCGGTGCCAACACTACCCACAACAAGAGTTCGTGTGAGAGCAGCCGATGTAGGTAATGCACCGACAATAATTACAATAGTTATAGTGGTCAAGTAAACAAAAATAAACATTAAGCTTTGTTGTGAATCTCTTTTCATATATCCCCATAATATCACAATAATAAAAGTAATTTATCTAATTTTTTTGATATACTACATGTATGTTAAAGGAACCCAGTAATCGAACTGTCGCAATTTTTTTGATAACTTTTTTTCTTGTTGTCTTTATTATTGCCATTTCGGTTTACAAGGAAAAAACTTCGCGAGTTGTCACCCTCGACACGCCCGAAGAAACAGTCTCTCTTACAATAGGGGAGACTTCGGGGAGTAGGGAAGATTCCGATGGAGACGGATTGCAAGATTGGGAAGAATTTCTTTGGAAAACAGACGCTAACAACCCAGATTCCGATGGAGACGGTACGAACGACGGTGATGAAGTCCTCGCTCGGCGAGACCCTTCTATTCCAGCTCCAGGAGATGAAGTTTCTGAGATTGAATCACAAAAATCATTTCTCTTGAGCCAACAAAGTGTGTATAAAGATTTTCAAGAAGGGTCTCTTACCGACACAATTGCGCAAAGCCTCTTTACAAGCTATGCAGGACTCAAGCAAAACAACTCGCTTGGGACACAGTCGGAGGCTCAAGCAATAGCAGACCTAACACAGCAGGCACAGTCTCAAGTGACCTTTACTGGGCCATATACAAGTTCGGAGCTTATTGTATTTGAGCAGGTGACACCGACGCTACTTAAAAAATATGGAAACTCTTTTGGTCAAGCACAGATTGATTTTCTTTTGAAACTTGAAGGTGTAGATGAAACTGACCCAGGTAATCCTCTTGGGCGAACGTACCGACAGCATGCTGAGCGCCTTATGTCACTCTCCGTACCAACAGGTCAAAGAGAACGGCATGTTTCAATCGCAAACCAATACTATATAATTTCTCAGGTGATGGATAATATTACTGGTTATAAAAAAGATCCAGCAAAGGCACTTCTTTCAATAGGACAATATCAAAAAACACAACAACAACTCGTTGTTTTCTACAGCACGCTTCAGACATTCTTTCGCAATAATGGTATAATTTTTAATGATAACGAGCCTGGCGCACTACTATGGTAATTTTAAAGCACATCACAAACACACTTCTTCTCCTCATGATTTTACTTGCACCAGTTACAAGTGTTTTGGGGCAATTCGATGATACGGGTAGAGGTGCTTTTGACATGAATGCAATATTCAATAATAACTCAGGGACTCAGAGCAACATAAATAATTTTAATGCAGAAAATTTTGCTAACGACGGACTCAGAGACAGATCTCAATTTCAACAAAGTGGTTCAGATGGGGGAGGCCTGCTTCCACCAGTAGATGAAAGAGCTCCAGATGCTTCAGATGGGGGAGGCCTACCTCCACCAGTAGATGGCGGTTCTAGTAGTACACTCATAGATGTGGGGGGGGAAATACCTACAGGGACTGGTTCTACCGGGATTACGCGTAGTGGGTCAGGACAATTCAATGCAACCGGAGCTGCTGGTGGCCAGGCTGCTGATAATGGAGAGGCTGTGTCGCAAGCCCAAGCAGAGTATGACGCGATTGTAAGTCAGTATGGCGAATGTGCAATTTCACAAATACTTGCCCGAGGAATTAGTAATGCAATCGCTAAGGCTATTACGAATACGGTGAGGAGGGGTGTCGAAGTTAGCGCGGCTATCATTTCCGTCCCAACATCAAACATACCCCTTCAAGACATTGCGGAGCAAACACGTAAAGAGGCTGAGTTGCTGCGAAACAAGGAGGTGGCCACGGGTCCAACAATTCCAATTCTAGGTATCCCAATCCTTCCGAGTTGGGATGCGCTTGGATATTGTATTGTTAACACGATGATTGAGTACATCTCGGAATCAACTATCCGATGGATTAATAGTGGTTTTCAAGGAAACCCAGTGTTTATTGATAATTTCGGACAATTCTTCAGAGACCTTGCTGACATCGAAACAGCAACTTTCCTAACAGAACTTTCTGCGCCAGATTTTCTCTGCGAACCGTATAGAATACAAATTCAAACCGGACTTCTTCAGTCATATACAGACTCATATTATCAGCCAGAGTATCGAGGGCGACTTGGAACTGGACGAGTGACTGGGTATGGAAGATGTAGTTTTGATGAAGCTCAAATTTCGCTCGAAGCGTTTGTGAGTGGCGACCCTCAATCATTCCAGCAAGGAGGATGGCGTTCTTGGCAACAACTTACGCAGAATAGGCAGAACAATATTTATGGATCTTATAACCTCGCCCAAGAACAATTGAATCGGAGAGTTCAAGGTCGACAAGGAGTAGCCGATTTGGAAATTAATATAAACGATGGGTTTCTTTCTTTCAGAGATGAAGACGATAACGTAACAACTCCTGGAAAGATTATCCAGGGACAGATTGAAAATCGTTTGAATATTCCAGAAAACAGACTTGTTCTCGCGCGTGAGTTCGACGAGGTAGTGGGCGCACTCGTAAATCAATTTGTAAGGGTAGCACTCAATGAAGTAGTGGGAGGAATTAACAGTGCACTAGGAAACTAATGAGCTTAAAGAAATTTTTTACAAAAAAAAGCGGTCTTCTGGTAGCGATTTGTTTTTTTATGCTTACTGTTTTCGCATTACCACCCACTGCAGATGCCAACGACCCTGCTGTAGTGGGCAGCAGCCCCACCGGCTACATCCTTCCTACGGGAAGCGATAGGGGTATAACCGCGGCAGAGGGTCAGTCAAGGAGTTTTAGAATGCGCAATGCTGAGGGTAACTGGTTGGTTTTTGTGGGAAGCAACGAGATCAATGCAACAAAAATCCTAGCGAATGGTGATATATCGAATGAAGTTAGAATTATTGAAGCAAACCCAAGAGGCGTAAGATACGACGAAAAAACTAGAAAGTTTTACTACAACAGAACAGACGCTAGTGGTAACTCGGTCAGTAGAGCTCTCGATAAAAACAACTTGATGGGCTATGATGCGAGCCAAACCAGGGATCACATGGGTCCACTAGATAAATTAGGTAGTAGTTTTGATGACTTCAAAGATCAATTCAGTTGGGCAAAAATTCAAGAAAGCATCATAAAATTTATTGCTGAACTAATTATGACAATTGGGTCTCTGGTGCTTGGAATAGCAGGGTGGTTTTTAGATGAAACCCTAAAAATAACAGTTTTCAACTTGAGTGACACACTCGGGAGCGGTGCGAGTAGCAATGGTGGTATAAGTGGTATAGGAAACTTCATAAATATCGCATGGACTTTTTTTAGAGATATCGCAAATATCTTATTTATATTTCTCATACTTGTTGTTGCTATCAAAACGATTATCGGAGGTAGCCTAACAGGCCAAAAGAAAGCGCTGAGCAGAATTATAATTGTTGCACTACTTATAAACTTTAGTTTATTTTTTACGAAGCTTGTTATAGATGTTTCAAATATTGCAACCGTTGGAATATACAACTCTTTTGTGACGGACTCACTTGGTGGTACAGACACGGGGATTGCTAATGCCGCCGCAGGTTTTCTCGGTGTTCAAACATTTTATACAGCAAGAGGTGCACAAAGCATTATAGCCGAAAAGAGTGGCATAAATAAAATCATTGTGGCTTTCTTTGCTCTCATAATTATGCTCGTTACCGCATCCGTCTTTCTTGCGGCAACTTTTCTGTTTATAGCAAGATTTTTTGTATTCATACTTGCGATGATTTTTTCTCCAATTGCCCTCGTTTCAACAATTATACCCACGGGAGATTCTTTCTTCAAAAAATGGCAGAAGGCCCTTTTGAGTAATGCATTGTTTGCCCCAGTTTTCTTCCTACTTATCTACATAACGTTCCTGTTTGCATCAAACACACTCAAGACAGAGACTGCAGAGGGACTGTTTACAGAAATTGGAACATCTGGTGAGAATGGTTTCTCAGAAGGATTTCTCTATCTTTTGTTTAACTACATAATGGTTATGGCTTTCCTCTTCATGAGTATTTTTGTATCAAAAAAGGTTGGTGCCGCGGGATCAGGCGGAGCGATGTCTATAATGAGCACTGGGACAAAGATTTTGGGAGGAACCTCATTTGGGCTGGCAGCACGATTTGGGCGAGGGACGATCGGACGAGCGGGAAATGCACTCGCTAATTCATCCCGAGTTAAAAACCTCGAAGCAAGTAGTAGCTTCTTTGGAAGGTCACTTGGAGGCGCCCTCAAGAACATTGGAGATAGTGGTGCGAAAGCAAGTTTCGATGGAAGAAACACAGGAATTTCAAAACTTCTTAAGGATGTCGACCTTGGTAAAAATGAGGCGGGGAACAAGGGGTATGCAAACGTACAGAAGGAAAAAATCAAAGAAATTGAAGCACAGCACAAAAGACTTGGTGAGAAAACCAATCAAGAAAAAGATGCTGAGAAAGTTAGAGATGGTGCTGCGATTGCCAAGTATCTCGGCGAAAAAGAGGCAAATGATAAGTTGAAGGAAATGAAAGAGGAAATGAGAGAATCTGGTATCAGCACAGTGAGTGTTAATGGTGTTGAGAGAAATATTGATGAATTGATTTCAGAATCAAATACCCTAATAACTAGTGCTAAGGCTGAAATGGAAGAGAAAATCGGAGATACTTCGGGGAAGAAACTTGCTAAATTTCAGAAAGATAATACAAAGGAGGAAATTAATAAATATAATAAATTCAATAGTAATTCTCAAAAGGAATACTTGGAGAAACAAACTAAAATCGCAGAAAAATCAGGTACACGCCAAGAAAGATTCCTTAAGACAATTAGCGGAGAGAACAAAACTTGGTACGGCAAGATGATAGATAGAATAGTTATTGATGAACACGGAAACGATCGTGGAAACGGAAGATTGCACGGTGGTGCAGTACTAGCACATTGGGCATTAAGTGGAGAAGCTCTTGGAAGAACGAGTCGAACTACAAATAGAGCTGCTACAGAACAGATAGCAACAAACAATAGTACAAGAGGACAAGACCAGGCTGCACTCAGAAGATTAATTGCGTCACAAACTCCTCCACCGCCAGACACACCGCCAGCACCAGCACCAACATCATAATAGTCCACACCCAACCTCAGCACAAATAATGTATACTATAGGTATGTTAAGTGAAAAAAGCCAAACAATCCTTACGGAACAGTTCAACGCATTACCAAAAGAAATCCAAGACTCCATCCTCGAATCAAACTGGAAAGAAGTAGTGCATAGAATTACAGAAAAATATTCTCTTCATATTGACCAGGGGGGAGCCATGGAAACAATCGTGTTTCTCACAATGCTTGGTATAAATGAGCCGACTGATTTTATTTCAAACCTCAAAAAAGAAGTGCGCATCACTCAGAGCCTCGCACAGGCTATTACTGATGAAATCCAAGAAGAGATTTTTCAGAAAATTCGTACCGATGTAATGGAGCGACAAAAAAATCCAAAAGAAGAAGGAGTCGATATTATAAGTGAAGATGGGGGGTCTCAAAAAGATCTCTATCGAGAAGATGTCGGCGACAATACGTCAAAATATGTAGATGGACAACACCTCGATGCAGAGTCAATCCTACAAGAGGTTGAAGATCATCATGAAGAAACACACTCTGACCATGTAGATATCGAGATTCCTAAAGAAGTCTATTTTTCAAAAGATGTTGATATTATTGACGATACCAAGAAAGAGAGTATGACTGATTCAGAGGGTCAGACCACACTCGACTCGATAAGGGAGCAAGGAATTCAGGTTGCGAGCGATGAGCAATCGAACAAAACCCCTGATACCGTAGAAACAAAAAGCAATGAAAATAATCATTTGAGTATTCGTACGCTCAAGAGCGATATTCTTCGTCAAAAACTTGCAAACCCTTCGTGGACACCGGAGATAGACAAGACAATGACTAAAAATACTAAGGATATTATCAGGAGCGCAGAAAAAAACCAACCAGCTCAACCAACAACAATTAATGCTGCTTCAGGAGGCACACCAACTGATGACCCATACCGAGAAAACTTCTAGCATTCATTTTCGCGAGACTCTCATACAAGCCTATGCAATTCCAAGTACCACAATTTATTGAAATAGAAGATAAGATATTTGGACCACTTACATTCAAGCAATTTTTATATGTACTTGGGGGTGTAGGTTTTGCATATATTGTGTGGAACATTGGGAACAGATTTGTTGGTAGTTTGTTTGCCATAATCCCCACACTTCCTATTCTAGTTTTTTTTGGAGCACTCGCATTTTATAAAATTCATCCGAAAGAACCTTTTATAAAAACTGTTGAAAATGCAGTGAAATACTATCTGGGAAATAAACTCTATGTGTGGAAAAAAGTAGCGAAAGTTGCACAGAAAGGTGATCGTAACTCAGACACTCTTGGTGCCAACAACGCGGCGGAATCACTCGTACCACGACTTACAGATAGTAAACTCAAGGAAATTTCTTGGGGGCTTGATATTAATGAAAACATTAAGTAGCGTGATATACTAACTTTATGGCAAAAGACTTCTCAGCTGATTCGCAAGCGTCTCAAAAATTTGTACCTATAAAAGAAATCAGAGATGGTGTAGCTATTTTGGACGATGGATCGCTACGGTCTGTTATCTTGGCTTCTTCTGTAAACTTTGCACTCAAGTCTCAGGATGAGCAGAACTCAATCATTTATCAGTTTCAAAACTTCCTCAACTCCCTCAACTTTTCTATTCAAATAGTAATACAGTCGCGAAAATTTGATGTTCGACCCTATATTGTATTGCTCCAAAGCCGACAAAAGGAGCAAACAAACGACCTGCTCAAGATTCAAACAAAAGAGTATATTGATTTTATCAAGACATTTACTGAACAATACGACATTATGACAAAAAACTTCTTTGTTGTTGTTCCGTACAGCCCAGTAGCTACAGCAGTTTCAAATGGAATGTTTGGTGGAAAGAAAAAAAATAACAAAACAGAACATTTCGAACAGTCTCGAACACAGCTTGAGCAGAGAATTTCAATTGTACAGCAAGGTCTCTTGCGTTGTGGTGTACGAGTAATACAACTTGGAACAGATGAACTTATCGAAGTATATTATCGACTTTTCAACCCAGGGTCTGTTGAAAAACCAATGCAAACTTCATAGAAAAATCATCTCTTGTGATATACTAATCTCACATGGGACTTTTTGATTTTCTTAAAAAAGACGAGCAGCAAAGTAAAGGATCTGCAATTACATCATTTCTTCCGCAAGAGATTTACAATACGAGCGCACTTGAACTTCAAGATGTCATAGCGCCTTCAGCACTCAAAATTACACCACAACAAATTGACTTGGGAGGAAAAATTGTACGAACTTTCTTTGTTATTTCATATCCGCGATTTCTTACCGAGAGTTGGTTTTCACCAATTATCAACCTAGATAAAATTTTTGATATTTCGATTACCATTCACCCTATCGACACTTCACGTGTTTTGAAACAGTTTCAAAAAAAGGTAGCTGAGGTACAGAGTCAAATTAGTGAAAGAGAGAGTAAAGGACTTGTGCGAGACCCGGTTCTCGACACCGCATATCAGGACCTCGAAAAACTTCGTGATGACCTACAACAGGCGCGAGAGCGAATTTTTGATGTTGGGCTCTACCTTTCAATTTATGCAGACTCAGAAGATGAGCTCAACAAAGTCGCATCTGAAATTACATCAATCCTCGAAGCAAAGCTTGTATATATTAAGCCTGCTTTTTTCCGACAAGAACAAGGATTCAAAAGTGTTGCACCTATTGCAAACGACTTACTGGGAGTTCACTCAAAACTCAACTCAGCACCACTGTCGAGCCTTTTTCCCTTTGTCTCTTTTGACCTTACTTCGGATAAGGGGATTTTGTATGGAATCAACCGACACAACTCAGGGCTCGTTCTTTTTGATAGGTTTTCACTTGAGAATTACAACTCAGTAACATTTGCAAAATCGGGTGCAGGAAAATCATATGCAACAAAACTTGAGATTCTACGAACACTCATGTTTGATGCAGAGGTTATTGTTATCGACCCTGAGCGTGAGTATGAATACTTCGCAGAAGCAGTAGGTGGGCGATATTTTAACATTTCCCTTACCTCAGAGCATCATATTAATCCATTTGACCTTCCGACGCCCAGAGATGACGAATCGCCAGCAAATGTTCTGCGGTCAAACACAGTACACCTCGTAGGATTGTTTCGACTTATGCTTGGAGGTCTTTCTTCTGAAGAAGATGCAATCATTGACCGAGCAATTACTGAGACTTATGCACTCAAAGATATCACACCTGACTCTGATTTTTCTCAAATTGAGCCGCCACTCCTGTCTGATTTCGAGCTTGTACTTGCAGGTATGGAGGGAGCAGAAAGTCTTGTACAAAAACTTTCAAAGTATACAAAGGGGACATGGTCAGGATTTCTTAACCGTCCAACAAATGTTGATATTAATAAAAAGTTTGTAGTATTCTCTGTGCGAGACATGGAAGATGAACTCAAGTCTGTTGCGATGTATATTGTGACTCATTATATCTGGAGCGCTATTCGAAAAGAACTCAAAAAGAGACTTCTTGTAATTGATGAGGCATGGTGGATGATGAAATCAGAAGATACTGCATCTTTCCTTTTTGGACTCGCAAAAAGAGGTCGAAAATACTTTCTTGGGATTTCAACTATCACGCAAGATGTCGAAGACTTTCTCCAATCACCCTATGGGATTCCTATCATTAGTAACTCGTCGATTCAAATGCTCATGAAGCAGTCTCCCTCTTCTATTGATGCGGTTCAAAAAACATTCAACCTTACTGACGAAGAAAAATATCTCTTACTCGAATCTGGTGTAGGGGAAGGAATTTTCTTTGCAGGACTCAAACATGTTGCGATTAAAGTAATCGCGTCTTACACAGAAGATCAGATTATCACCTCCGACCCATCTCAAATTCTTGCGATTCAACGATCAAAACAAGAATTGAATAATCAATAATGGCTGACAACGCTTTTAAAAAAATAATTGGTAGCGAAATTCGCCGTGTGCAAGACGAGGTGCGACGTGGCGTTGGCACCTTAAGGGAAGAGGTAAGTGTGACTATTGATGAATCAACCGATAGTGTTCGCGAAAGCCTTGCTAACGAATACAGGTCTGGACGAAGACATTTTTCCCAAGTAATGAGAAATGAACTGGGTGATGATATAGAATTAATATCTGGAGACTCGGAAGCTGCGAGTGAAGTATTTGAGGACATTTCTACAACAGAAGATCTTGAGGCTATCGAAGAAACTGAGGCTATACCAATGGGATTTCCATTGTTTGTGTTTGGGGCCGCTGTTGTTGTTGATTTATTAGATATTTTTGCGGTACCAGTTCCCTTTGGTATGACCGTAGTTAATCTTTTTTTTAGTATATTTTTATTTTTCTGGTTTAAAGGCAAAATAAAAGAATCATTTGTGGAGAGCTCGCAAAACATTGCAAGAAGCAGGAGCCGGCTCCGCAGAACAAGGAGATTGGCGCGAACAAAAGTGGGTAAAAATATTAGTGCAAAATTCAAGAAAAAGTTTCAGGAAAAGTTTGCGCGGAAATTTGCAGGGAAAATGCTTACTCGGAGATTTTTTGCATATGCCATTACTAGCCTTGTTTGGATTTTACAAATAATTGTCCTACAATCTCTTTTTGTATTAGTTGTTTGGAAGCAACAATCCAAAATGGTGCAGGGATACATGCGTATGATTGAAAAAATATCAAATATTCTTGACAGGATCGATTCTGCTGAGGATCAAATTTTCAACTCTTTTACACAAGAGGCTTCTGATTCTGCTGAGATTGAGGACATGTCCGATGGCGAGCAATCCTAAAAATGTTATACTTGCATATATGAAGAAAATATTTTCTATCTCAATACTTTTCACACTCCTTCTTTCCCTCTCTCACTTTGCTGTGGGCCAAACAACAAAAAATCGCTTTGGATCAGACGGGCTCTTGAGCGAAATTCAAGAGCAGGTTTCTTTTTCCGCAACACCATCAACGCCGCAACCTGGGGAAGTAGTATCTTTCCGGGTAGAGAGCTTCTCGACCAATCTCAATAAAGGAAGTATAGTTTGGTTTATAAATGGTGTAGAGTCGCTGAGCGGCGTTGGAAACACAACCTTTTCTGCAACCACACCACGCGCAGGAGAAAGACTTTCTGTTGAAGTAGTCATCACAACTCAAGAAGGAAACACTGTTCGAAAGAATTATTCAATCACTGCCGCTTCAGTTGCTCTTATATACGAAGCTAATAGTTACACCCCTCCTTTTTATAAAGGAAAAGCTCTCTTTCCTCTCCAGGGAGATGCTCAAATTATAGCTATTCCAAATGTTATCATTGACGGCGAGCAAATTTCTCGCGACCAACTTATTTATACATGGAGCGTCAATAATCGTGTTATGCAAGACATGTCTGGTTTTGGACGATCAACATATTTCTATAACAGTGACATTCTTTCCCAGAATAAATTTGTTTCTGTTGAAGTTTCGGCTCAAGGATCTGATGCAAGTACTGAGGGTGAAATATTTATTTCGCCAACACGTCCAGAGATCATCATCTATGAAAAAAGCTCTGCGTACGGAATAGTAGAAAGAAACCTTGCAGATATCACAAACACACTTTTCTCTACAGAAATAGAGCTTGCTGCATATCCATTTTTTATGAGCGCTCGGAAAAACACCGACGCAAACCTCACATATGACTGGAGTATCAATGGAAAATCTCTTCCTATAGAAAACAACAATCAGCCGACCGTGCTTTTTAGAAACGAGAATAACTCTGAAGGGTTAGCGCGGATATCTGCACGAATTACCGAATCAAACCACTTATTACAATCACTCTCTGCTGCAACTCGTCTACAGTTCCAAGCAAACACTAGCGCCCTATCAGAAGATGTTTCTTTTTAAAATCTTATTAAAATAATATTAATATTAATATTAAAAAATAAAACATAGGGTATACTTACACCATGAACATGCGCTTTGTAATCATATCAACAATACTAATAGCTGCTTTTACTACTCTCATTAGTTTCTCCCTTCCACTCACTGCTTTTGCTCAGATTGAGAACTACACTCCACTTGTGGGAAATATTCCAGGACTCACTGATACTTCGGTCTCTGGTGGCCTTGTTGGATGGATTAGTAATATATACAGGTTTCTTGTTGGTGTAACAGCTGTTCTTGCGATTGTTATGATATTTGTTGCTGGTTTTCAATATGTAGTTTCAGGAGACAGCTCAGGAAAGAGGCAGGCTGCGAGGGATAGAATTACTGCAGCTCTTGGAGGACTACTTCTTGCTGTATCTTCATTTATTATACTTAATACCATTAACCCACAACTCGTAAACATTAATCTTTCTTTTCAACAGATTCGGGCTCCTGAGAGTGATGGAATTGGTGCGGTTGGGGGAGGTGGGGCAGCGAGGGGAGGGGTAGCAAATAACCCAAACTCTTTTTTCTTTGGAGGAGTTGGGGTTGATCCTAATTTTGTGAAGCATACAGACCGCAATAACCCTTTATGGAATTACTATCATGGAGATGGAAGTATTCCTGTTCGACAGCAAATCGACACAGGAATAGGTGTTCCCCGTGGTATCCCAACAGGGATTGGTGCGGGGAACGCGAGTGGAAGTATCACACTTTCACACTTTGGAGGAAAGGGTGATGTGAGAATATCTTCAGGAGGATTTGCCCTTCAGTATTGCAACAACCCCTATGGTGGTTATGTTGGTAGCTTTGTTGAGCCCACACAGGTTGGAGGAACAACATATAGGTGGTGTTATGCACTTACTGCTGGGGGAAGCAAGATATCTTTTCCGGATGGAAGTAGAAGTGCTCATGGAGGATACTACGAAACAGCCGCAGTGAGTGGTGAGCGTTTTTCAGCAATGAATTCGCAGTCATACTACGTAGCGTATCCACTTGACGGGAAGGCACTTTCGAACCTGCCAGACACGCGAGGAGTCACTGGTCAAAATACAAAACTACGAAAATATTATGTAACCGTTACTACAAAAAACGGAACAGCCATTACTGGGTATATAGCAGATCGTGGTCCTCACGCATCGCTTAACAAATTGGATGTTTCTCGGGGAATGTACGATGCTATTAATAGAAATGGGGGAGCGGCATCAGCGCGCCTCGTTGATGGGTCAGGACAAACAATAACAAGTCTTTAAATAAAAATCACATGAATATAAAAAAAATATCTTTCATACTCATTACACTTGCAATTATTTTGGGAATTATTTTTGCTATTTTTTATTTTCTTGGTGAAAGAGATCAACAAAACGGGGCGCAGGAGGGGAGAGACCCTTTTCCTGTAAACATAGATTCTGGTTTTGGATCTATCCCAGGAGAAGAGACTCCTACAAACAATAGCAACCAAACTCCTACCACATCACAATCCCCACAAATAATTCCAACTCTTCGAAAACTCTCTAATGAACCAACATCTGGAGTGTATATATATAATACGGTTCGCGAAGTTACGCGCATCTTATACAACGAAGAGGGTGCTGAGGAGATAGAGATTGTCGAGATTCCTGAAACAAAATTTCAAATTATCGAGCGCCGCAACGCCCACATAAGTGAGTTTAACTCGCTAGATCTACTTGGTAAGAAAATTTCTGATACTACAATCGTACGTGTTCGTGAAACTATCGCAGGGGTAGGGGGTTATGTTTTCCGATATCTCGCAGAGTTTAACGAAACAATCCTTTCGTACAGAGGATCACTGGAAATAGATATTTCCGCCACAGAAGACGGGGGTGCAGCAGCCTTACTAAAAGGATCATTTCTCCCTGAAAACATTACATCAATGACTCTCTCTAGTGACAAAGAATCGATTGCATATATTATTTCTGAGGGTGGTGCCGGAAGTATACTTTATACAACACCGATAGATGCCTTTACCCCCACTCAAATAGCCACACTTCCACTCTCTGAGATTCATGTACTCTGGCCGAGTGAGCAGACCTTCATGTTTTATACAAAAAGTGATTCTCGAATACCTGGAAACCTCCTTACACTTGGCGCGAGTGGTGAATTACAGACTACGCTCAGCGAAATGTATGGTCTCACAGTTAATCCATCTCCATCAAGAAATATTGTCTTTGTTTCTTTTGATGTTCGTGGAGACATCATAACAGCTGCAATAAATCTCGATACAGGCTTTACATCAAACATTACCGGAGTGAGGACAATTGCATCTGATAAGTGCGTCTGGAGCACTGTTGAGGAAAACATAATTTACTGTGGCGGTACTCGCGGAATGATTAGGGGTGATTATCCGGAAAACTGGTATTCAGGCTCACGGTTTTTTGTTGATACTTTGTGGCAGATAAATACTGAAACGGGTGATTCTGAAATAATCTCATACCTTGATGAAGATAACGTAACAATTCCATTTGATATAATTCAACCAACACTAGCTGAGGGTGATACCTATTTATTATTCATTAATAAATACGACAGGGCGCCATGGGTTCTTAACTTGGGTCGCATTATTAATCCAGAAGATGAGGTCTTCTTGGAGAGTGGAGCCCAAACAGAAATATTAGAAGTTTCGGAGACAGTAGAATCGATATAAGTATAGACAAATAATAAACACTACCAAAAAGACCTCTTACGAGGTCTTTACTACTATAGTATCTTTTCCTTCAAACTGATCACCACCTATATCACCATCTCCAGAATCCTTCATATTCTTCTTGATATATATGTCCTGCAAATAGGTATATAGATTACTCACTGTCCAATAGAGAGCCACTACAGCGGAGAATCCATACCCAGCAAAGAATATGATGACAGGGAGCACATAGAGCATTTGAGCATTCATTGCTTTTGTAATATCTTCCACAAAATCATCTTTTTTCTTTTCGTTCACATCTTTTTTCATAATCTCTTTTTTCTTAGGAGGTGTTGTTACAAGCATTCTTTTCATATAGAAAAACTGAGTAACAGCTGCGAGGAAGGCAAAGAAGAAACTTTTTTGGGCTAAATCAAATCCGGCAATCGTCATTTGTACAGATTCTGGGTTTGGAATGAACGAATAGAGTATTTCTGAATTAATTGTTGGCAACCCACTTTGTGCAAAAATGTAGAAGAGCGCAAAAATTATAGGAATTTGAATAATAATCAGAAAGAGTGAAGCAAAAGGATTTATTTTATGCTTTCTATAGAGCTCAAGAGTTTTTCTGCCGAGTTTTTCTCGGTCATTTTTAAACTCAACCTTAATTTCCTTGAGCTCATCATTAAGCGCTCGACTCTTTATTTGTGTAATGATTGATTTTTTAGTAAGGGGGAATAGAATTGTTTTAACAATAATAGTAAGTATTATAACGGCAAAAAAAACGTTTCCTCCTGGGACAACATCAAGAATTCCAACAAGTGCATTATAGAGGGGGTTGTAAATAAAAGTATTAAACATAAAAATAAATTAGGTGAGTAAATTACTGCTTCATTATACTTATAGGCTGTGCATAAAGCTAATCACTTCGGCACAAAGAGTGCTTTCTTCTTCTTGAGGTATTTTTTTCTTCACAATTATTATTATCTTTTTATCCGAGGGAATTTCACCAACACAGCTATATACAAGCCGCCGAAGGCGGTTTCGATCAACTGCTCGCGGATAGTTTTTTTTCGTAACAGCGGTTGATACTGCACCTTTTTGAGAATCTTGGTATACGCAGAGTAGGGAAGCAGTACTGTATCGTCGACCACCCTTGAATACATTTTTGAATTCTTCTGTTGTGAGTCTCTTTATCTTTGGGAGCATGGTGTTTCTATTGTATATGTAGGCAATAACAAAACAAACCGCATGCGGTTTGTTTTGTTATTTATTGTTTGTGACTACTGCTAGCTTTGCCCTCCCTTTTTGTCGTCGTCTTTTCAGAATAGCTCTTCCTGATGTGGTTGCTGTTCTTACTAGAAAACCATGGGTCTTGGCTCGCTTTCGTCTTTTTGGGTTGTATGTAAATGACATGGTTCGATAAGATTAACAAATAAGTTTGGTTTTGTCGTGTTTTACTTCTCCACAACTTATACACACATTATTAACATATTTAGAGTATGTTCGCAAGTTCCTCTCTCTGTATTTTTATATATAATGCATTACATTGATGTCGAACACCGTGAGCAACAAAACATTGTGGGAAAGTGTACTCGCTGAAATCGAGTCGGTGGTCTCGAAGGCCAACTTTAACACATGGTTTAAGGACACTTTCATTGTACGAAAAAACACAGAGGGGATTGTAGTAGTGGGGGTTCCTAACAACTTCGTAAAACTGTGGCTTACTCAAAAGTTTACACAAGAAATAATTAAACACCTCAGGGAGCTAGATGAGACTGTTCGGGGGGTAGAGTACACAATTGCCCAGAAGCCAGCAAAAACAACAACGAAAGAAACCTCGATAGACAACAGCACCTTCCGCAAGAACACACTACCGCTCGAAGAGACACTCATCTCAAAACAAGACAACCTTAACCCTCGCTACACATTTGACTCTTTTGTTATTGGACCATTCAATGAGCTAGCCCACGCAGCTTCTCAAGCAATTATTAAGCAACCCGGAATCGTATACAACCCTTTATTTATATACGGAAACACAGGGCTCGGTAAAACACACCTCACCCAAGCAATAGGAAACCATATCAAACAGAACTATCGAGATAAGCAAGTGTATTATATGACCTCAGAACAGTTTGCTACTGAGTACATTAGTGCACTTCAATCAAATAAGGTTCAGTTATTTAAGGACAAGTACAAGAAGTACGATGTTTTGATTATGGACGATATTCAGTTTTTCTCAAACAAAGAGAAAACACAAGAGGAACTGTTTCATCTATTTAACACCCTCTATGAAAACAACAAGCAGATCATCTTTTCTTCAGATCAACACCCTAATTATATACCCGGATTGGAGGATCGGCTCAAATCAAGATTTAGCCAAGGGATGATTGTTGATATTCCAAAACCCGACTTTGAAGCCCGTAGTGCAATCCTTCGCTCAAAAGCAAACGCCCTTGGAACAATATTAACAGATGACGTGGTGACATATCTTGCGGAAACAATTTCGACCAATGTTCGAGAACTAGAAGGGGTGCTCAACTCTGTTATATGTCAGTCGGAACTTAAAAATAGAACCCTCTCCCTAGATGAAGTAAAAGGATTGGTAAAGGGGGATTCTCGTCCAAACAAAAACATATCCGCAGAGGACCTCATTAAGATTGTTGCGGACTTTTATAAGATAGATCCATTAAGTATTCCTGACAAAACAAGAAAAAAAGAGGTTGTGAGACCCCGACAAATAGCGATTTACATTATGAGAGAGAGATTCAGTGTTTCCTACCCAACAATCGGGGAAAAACTTGGAAACAGGGACCACACAACAATGATTCACTCATACGAAAAAATTAAGAGGGAATTATTGAATGATCAGCTCCTCGCACAGCAAATTGAACAAATTAATGCAATGATATAAAAAGCCTTATAAATAAGGCTTTTTTAATACACCGCACTGGAAGTTCACAATCTATAATTATAGATATACACCTGTGGAAAATACTGTGGATAACCTGTGATTTAGGTGGGTAACTTCTTGTGTATTTATTCTGGATTAAAGATGCTAACATGTTTATAAGGTGCTCCTATTCAGACAAGTCCACATGTTACAAGAAGATATGCACAAGATACAATTATGTAATTTCTTCAAAGAGTCTTATTTTTCAATACAAAAAAGACTTATCCACGTCATCAACAGGGTTAATAATATAAATAAAAGAAAAATATAAAAAAATGAAATTCACAATTACACATAATAAAATACTTGAATCAGTAAGAACTTTAGCGAAGATTGCTACGAAAAATACATCCCTACCTATACTTAAAAATATCAAAATGGAGGTTTTGGGTGCGACACTAACAATGAACGCAACAAACCTAGATGTTGGGGTGACAATTAGAGTTCCTGTAAAAGATGCCGAGGATGGTGTTTGTGTTGTTGATGCCACGGTATTTCTTTCATATATCGGTTTGTTGCCACAAAAAACAAAAATATCTATTGAGAAGGTTGGAGAACATGTCGTTATTAGCTCAGAAAGGGGGGTGGCTAAGTTTACAACTGTGGAGGCAGCTGATTTCCCCGAGATACCTCAGATAAGCAACGCTGAGGCGAATAGAGTAACCATGAAGACCTTAGATTTTGTAGGAGGAATAAGGTCTGTAGTATTTTCTTGTGCCTTCTCCGCTATGCGCCCAGAGTTGTCGAGTGTGTATATTTATAAAAATGAAGATGAGCTCGTTTTTGTTGCAACTGATACTTTTCGATTGGCTGAAAAAAGAATTTCTATGGATTCTGTAGATATTGAGCCAGTACTTATTCCATCAAAGGTTGCTCAAGAGATAGTAAAGCTCTTTGGAGAGAGTGATGGTGATATTAGTGTTTGCTTTGAGGATGGTCAAGTAAGTATTCAAAATGATGACCTGACTGCAATAGCTCGTACCGTTAGTGGTGTCTTTCCCGACTATAAACAGATAATTCCAACAGACACACTTACTTGTGCTGCGGTTCTCAAGGGTGATTTACAAAATGCACTACGAGCATCAACGATTTTTTCAGACAAGTTTAATCAGGTAACTTTGACAGTGTTACCCGAAAAAGAGATTGTTGTTCTCGATACAAAAAACGTAGTTTCTGGTGAGAATACATATAACATACATTCTGGAATAGAGGGTGAAGAGGTTTCACTTAATTTTAATTATAGTTATTTTAATGATGTTATGTCTACAATAAAATCAGACTCAATCAATCTCTTATTTAATGGTAAAGGAAAGCCAGTTGTTATTCGAGATGAGGACCATAAATTCCTTTATCTCATAATGCCGATGAGTAAAAACTAAATATGCAGGCTATAGAGATACTTCTTAGGAAGTATGCAGCAATGAGGCCTCGCGACTCCATTGTGAAAGAGGCTTTTAGGAGTGCTTTTATTGATGAGTTTGGCTTAAATATTACGATTCCTGAGTTGAGTGTGACAAGAAACTCCATACGAGTGCATGTTTCTGGACCGCTTAAAAGTGAAATTTTTATAAGAAAAGAGTCTTTGGAAAAAACCTTCCTCCAATATATGGAAAAAGGTTTCTGGTCAGGAGATGTTAGGTAGTGGTGATTTCTTTATAAGCCACACTCGTATTAGTTGATTGTAAATAATACTGAGCTTGAGTGCTCCGTGCCGTCAATCTCTGCTTCTATAGTAAGTGTGTTGATCCCTGTTTGTATTTCTTTTGTTGATTGCGGCGTGAATGCATATTGATTTTGATTGCTCGTATATGTTTCAACTACTTGTTTGTTTATAAGGATATTTATCCTTGTGGGAATTCCTTCGATGAGAAATGTTGTATATATTGTTCCCGAGTTGTTATATACTCCGCCATTCTCAGGATTGGTTATTCTTATTTTTTGTACTTGAGAAACAATCTCCTCATTTTGTGTTGGTAAGATTCCACCAGACCACGCTTGGACAGCACTTTCCCAAAGATAGTATTGAGGATCTCTTCCTGGGCTTGATGGTTGTTCTCCAAGGGGGTTGTTTTTATTAACAAAATGAAGGATGTTGTGTGTCCCTTGTGAGTTTTGCCACTGACCATTGATAATTGGCTTACTCTGCTGTTCTTCCGACAGTCCCTCTGGTGCAATGAATGATTCAACAGGTCTTGTTCCGAGTGCAAAATCAACAAACTCTCTCCACATTGGTGCCACAATAAAACCCGCAACTTGCTTTACCATTGAGGAGTTATCATTGTTTCCTGCCCACGCAGTTACTACTATGTTTGGTGTATATCCAATAATCCAAGCATCTCTATAGTCGTTTGTTGTACCTGTTTTTGATGCCATATCTTGACCTTGAATATTAAGAAATGAGTTAGCTCCAAAAGCTGGTGTCCTAGCAGTATTGTCAGCAAGTACATCTGAGATAAGTCTTGCTGTTTGGGGCGGAAGAACTTCTTGGCCCCTATCCTCATCCATTTTCTGATCATATATCACTTTTCCTTGAAAGTCTCTTATCTCAAGAATTGCTTTCTGCTTATATTTGATACCTTCTGTTGCGAAAACACCGTAGGCTGAAGTTAGATCAAGCGGTGTTACTTCACCACCACCTAGTACGAGTGTAAGTCCATATCGCTTTGCTCCTTCTAGTGATGATATTCCCATTTGTTTTGCGAGATCAAGTGCTGCATCAAGTCCAGTGAGATAGAGTGTTTTTACCGCGGGAACGTTTACTGATTGTGCGAGCGCATCACGAAGAGTTATTGGCCCCCTATATTTATTGTCGTAATTTACTGGTCGATAGCAGCTTCCTCCAGAGGAGCATGTTGTTGAGAACTCAGTTGAAAGGTCGAAGACAGTAGTTTCTGGTCGAAACCCCTTATTAAATGCTGCGGCATATACAATAGGCTTAAATGTTGAACCTGGTTGTCTATACGCAGTTGCAACATTGTAGTTCCCATCGATGTTTTTATCAAAATAGTCTCGTGAACCAACCATTGTAAGAATTTCTCCGTTTCGAGGGTCAAGTGCTACGATAGCGGCGTTTTCAGCGTTGAATTTTGTTGTATTTTCGAGAGCATATCGTTTAGCAATCTCCTCAGCCTTTTCTTGAAGATCCCAATCAAGTGTTGTTATAACATCAAATCCTCCCTCTGATATTGCTTCCGCCCCATATTCTTTCTCAAGCAATTCGCGCACGTACATTACAAAGTGTGCTGCACGTATTCCAAAAACGTCTGGCTTTTGGAAGTCTACTTCCTCGGCTTTTGCTGCTATGAGCTCATCATTTGTAATGTATTTATTCTTCCTCATCTTTTCTAAGACCTGATTCTTTCGCACAGTGAGGTCGTCGAAGTTGTTTCCATAGGGAGAGAAGTATGTTGGTGCTTGTGGAAGGGCTGCAATATACGCAGCCTCAGCAAGGGTTACGTTTTGAGCGTCTTTACCAAAAAATCTTCGAGAGGCTTCCTGGACACCATATATATTTCCACCATAAGGAACTTCATTGAGGTAGATTCCCAAGATTTCATCCTTACTTAATTGTTCCTCGAGGCGAGGCGCAAGTACCCACTCTTTTATTTTACGAGAAAGTTTTTTGTCTGTGGTGAGGAGCGCGTTTTTAATAACCTGTTGGGTGATGGTTGATCCGCCCTGACCCCCTAAAAGGTTTCCGTTCTTGAGATTAATGAGTGCTGCCCGAAGAATGGCAGAAAACATAATGCCGTTATGTTTATAAAAGTTCTCATCCTCAATAGAAACAGTTGCGTCTTTTATATATTGAGATATTTCTTCATAGGGAACAATTGTTCTTTTTATATCACCATGAATATCATAAAGAATAATCTCTCCTGTACGATCATATATCTTTGTTGACTGCTCAACCTTCCGCTCTTCAAAGTTAGAGAGGTCGGGGAGTTCGAACCCAGAAATCCAAATAATTCCAATACCAATAGTAATAAATCCAACAATAAGTCCAACAACTGTTGTTCCAACAAAAAAACGATGACTCAGGGCTTTTTTGAGCTCTCTCATTTTTTTGCGTAGCGCACTAATTTTTTTTGATTTTTTCATTAATACAATAATATACCAAGCGGGGGATGCGAGCAATTGTTATGATGGGTATCTCTAGAAGTTATCAAGGTCTTCATAGTCGTCACCGTCGATGTCTTCGTCGTAATCAGGGTCTTCACCAAAATCAAGAAGATTGTCGTCATCACCTACCTCTAAGTATTTTTCTCCAGAATCATCTTCACTATCGTCGTCTTTTGGTTTTATACTAAGTGCAACCTCGATGTTATTTTCGTCATCACTAGGTGTCTCGTCGTCATCAAAAATACTATCGTCTACAATTCCATTATTCAAATCAGTCTCCTTGTTTTCCATAAAAATAAATTAATGTCTATTTTGTAACATACTCATTTTTACTTGCAAGGGGTGCTGGTTATATCTGTGGAAAACGTTCACAAGCAAGACATGTAATACCACAAGCTATTGCGTCATATTCATCATCTAAAGCACCTTTTTTTGTGAAGTCTATAAGTCGAGGAACCATTATGAGGATGTCTTTTTTTGTGGCACGTCCATTTCCTGTTACTGCAACTTTTATTTGGTTGGGTGTGTACTCGAAAACTTCACAATTAAATTTGCGAGAAATAAAAATAAGTATTCCTCTAACTTCCGCAACACGTAAAGCAGTTTTTTGATTATTTGTAAAAAAAAGTCCCTCAATGGCAGCCGCGTCAGGTTTGTATTTTTGAAATATACTTTCAATCTCAGATCCGAGATGAAAAAGTCGTTTTTGAGATGTTTCTTGTTTGCTTGTATGAATACAGTCAGAAAAAATAACAGTATCCTCATTGTTTTTTCTTTCTAAGATTGCAACACCAAGCCTTTCATAGCCTGGGTCAAAAGAGATTATTTGCATGTTATTATTTTTATTCTTTAATCCGCGTTCGTGTAGATACTTTGGACATCGTCAAGGTCTTCGAGATTGTCGATAAGATTTCCTAACTTCTCTCCATCTGAATCATCGAGTCCAATTGTTGATGTTGGAAGCCAATCCATGTTGTTCCGCTCAAAAGCCCAAGCAGCAGCACCTGGAGTTGCAAGTTCATACCCGGATTTTGAAAGCGTATGTCTAACCTCCGCAGCTGCACGATTTTTATTATCAGTAAGCACTTCGATAATAAGAGCACAACCACCAGGTCCATATGCTTCGTAGGTAATAGGGTCGAGTGCGGCTGTTCCACTATCTGTCCCCTTTTTTACCGCACGATCAATGGTGTCTTTTGGCATATTCTCTTTCTTTGCCATTTCAATTGCTGCTGCAAGGCCTGGTGAGGAAACATCCCCACTAACTTTTTTTGATTCAGAGGTAATGAAAAGTGAGAGCTTAGAAAAGATCTTGCTTCGTTTGGCATCTTCTGCACCCTTCTTGTTTTTTATTTTTGACCATTTGTTATGTCCTGACATATATGTACTATACGGAGTTTATGGTTAATTTTCAAGACCCTCCTTGAGAGATTTGTTCTTTAATATATCAAGAATGTAATTTTTACCAGTCTCTGTAAGCGAGCGACCACGTGGGGTTCTCTCTATGAAACCAATTTGTAAAAGATAAGGTTCGTGGAATTCCTCAATAGTTGAGGGCTCTTCACTCATTGAGAGTGCAAGAGTGTTGAGTCCAACAGGTCCTCCATTAAATTTATTTTCAATTGCGGTGAGTACATCAATATCTGTTTTTGTAAGGCCTGTTGCGTCGATTCCAATGAGTTGTATTGTTTTATCGACAACATCTGTGGTGATTGTGTCGAGTCCTTCAATTTGTGCAATGTCACGGCAACGCTTGAGAAGGTAGTTAGCTGTCCGTGGGGTAAATCGACTCCGCTTAGCGATGAGGTCTGCAGCCGTAGGGTTGATAAATATACCAAGACGCAACGCTGATTTTTTTACAATCTTTGCAATTTCTTCTTCTGTATAAAATTCGAGCTTGAATACTCCACCAGAGAAACGAGACCGAAGAGGTGATGATATAGAAGCTACTTTTGTTGTTGCTGCAATGAGTGTAAATGCGGGGAGCTCAAGTTGAACAGTTCGGGCGGAAGGCCCTTTTCCAATAACAATATCAATTACCCCTGACTCCATTGCGGGATATAAAACTTCCTCAATTGATTTGTTGAGTCTGTGGATTTCGTCAATAAAAAGAATGTCTCCAGAGTTGAGGTTGCTAAGAATTGATGCGACATCAGAAACTTTTTCAATTGCAGGACCTGATGTAATCTTGAGGCCGGCTCCAGTATGGTGAGAGATGAGGTGGGCGAGAGTAGTTTTTCCAAGCCCTGGTGGACCATAGAATAAAAGGTGCTCTGGCATATGATTGCGCTCTTTTGCAGCATTAAGTAGTACTGTGAGATTGTTTTTGATATGTGTTTGACCTATGTAGTCATCCCACGTGGTAGGGCGAAGAGCACTGTCGAGAACAGGGTTGTCTCCAATTTTCTTTTCTTCGTTACTTGACATTTTATTTAAATATGTTAGTATGTTCGAGAACTTGATGAGTTATCCAACTCATACATCTCTAAGCAATTGTACTCCATGTGGTGTCTCGAGAAGGACGCTTTGGTTGCCTTTATGGCATACTGCAGCTATCCTGATTTATTCACCCGACACAGAAGGTCAAGCTTTCCGTGTATTGCTTAGAGATGTATGCTTTGGATTAAAGAACTGTCGGTGGTGTATAAAAGTCTCTACCACACCTCTTTAATTTTCATACTAGTCATCTCAACCCAAAACACAAGAAAAATTGTGGGGATAAAAAACTCAAGTACTATTCTTTCTCTAAGTCAATTACACGCTCAAGCTCATCGAGTGTGGTAATTCCTTTCAATACCTTATTTATTCCGTCCTGCTGCATTGATGCAATACCTTGATCGTGAGCGGCTTTTCTTATTTCTCGCTCACTTGGATTTGCTTGAAGAATAGTTTCAATCTTCTCATCTGAGAGGACCGCTTCGTACACCCCGACACGCCCCTTGTATCCAGTTGTGTTGCAGGCACTGCAGCCAACAGCTTTGAACATTGTGTTTGGGAACGTTGTTGTATTGTTTTTTGGTGTCGTGTCAAAAAAGTACTTGAGCAGGTCAATTTTATCTTTTGGAATCTCAACCTCTTTCTTACACTCTGAACAAAGACGCCGCACAAGTCGCTGTGCAATAGATATGTTAATTGCTGAACTAAGAATCTTTGGGTTTACGCCAAGGTCTATAAGTCGAGGAAATGCACCAGCGGCAGTGTTGGTGTGGAGTGTTGAAAAAACAAGGTGACCAGTAAGGGCAGATTGGATAGCAATTTCTGCGGTTTCTTTATCTCGAATTTCTCCAACCATGATAACATCAGGATCTTGTCGAAGTGAGGCACGAAGCCCGCTTGCAAAATCATACCCCTTTTTCTTGTCGACCTGTGTCTGCACAATTCCTTCGAGGTGATACTCAATAGGATCTTCGATAGTGATTATTTTGATATCGCTCCCGCGCTTTTTTTGAAGAAAAGCATAGAGAGTTGTCGTTTTTCCAGAACCTGTCGGACCAGTGTTCAATATGAGTCCTTTGGGTCGATTAACCTCCCTCTCGAGAATATGCATGAGGTTTTCTGGAATACCAAGCTCTGATATTTCGACCTGGATGCTTTCTGGATTAAGGAGTCGCATTACGATTGCTTCACCATATGCTCCCGGAAGTGTGGAAGTACGAATTTCAATTTCTGTGCTTTCAAGATCAACACTAAACCGACCATCTTGGGCGGCGTCTTTGATGTTGAGCTTGAGTCCAGAGAGAAGTTTAATTCGAGAAAGAAGTAGTTTGTGTGTTTCGTGGTCAATATTTGAAATACGAGTAAGTACACCATCGACCCGATATCGCACACCAACAAAGTCTTCTTCTGGCTCAATGTGAATATCTGATGCGTCGATGGCAATTCCTCCTGCCATGAGAACCTCTACAATTTGTGAAACGCGAAAGCTTTTATCCATTGCGAGGATGTCTTCCATAACGGAGCGAACATCATTAATGTTATGGATTAGCCCCATTGTTTTGGTAATATCTTTTGCTGAGATATTGAGTGTACCCTCTCGACTATTTTCAGCAAAAGAAAGGTCTTGGTAGCGTCCCCAGGCATGTTCGAGACTTGCTGTTGAGACAATAAATGTTTTGACTATATAGCCGCGCCGTTCGAGGTCGCTGATTTGGTTCTCAACTTCTTGCCGGCGCGGCGACAAAATGGCGAGACTCAGCTTCTTGCCAGCCAACTCAAAGCCAGCTACTTTTGATGTGCGAGCCATTTCCTCTGGTACAAGTCTAAGTGCGTTGGTGTTAACGGGTGTTCGAGTAAGGTCTCGGTATTCAAGTTTGTATTTTTGAGCAAGCACCAAAGCAAGCTCCTCCTCCTCTTTTCTGTAGAGATCCTCAACACGCTTGTCTTGCTTATCTTCATCAAATTGAATCGTCATATGCTCACAGTATATCACGCAAATAAATTCTTTATGAGTGATTAACGTAGTGCTAAGTGTTGACATTTTATAAAAAAATAGTATAAAGACAGGGAATGCGCAGTCACGCAAATCAGCGTCGATGGGCTTAAACAACCGAAACACAACCAATAAACATGAAAAAAATCATGATCTCTGCCACAGCGCTTGCTGTAGTAATTCTCGTCTCAGCCTGCGCCCCCTCTCCACAAAAGGAGTGTCCGGCACCGCCAGGGCTCTTAAAAACAGGCACTCATTCCCTCGGGAAAGAGCGCACAATCGGGTACGTTGCTGTCGTGCAAGAAACCGAGACTTTCCAGCGGACCAGAAATATCACTAATCCAGGTATTTGCAGTAAGAAAAATCACTGCAGTGCCTCCAGGACGCAAGTCACTCGGGCAGTAGCACAGAAAACTGCCACCAAAGAGGTAATTGCGAAATCAGCCACTAAATCGGCTGAGAGAAACCAGGGCAATTCTGTTGCGGAAGCTGTCCCTACTAAAACAGTTGCTCATCGCAAGTCCGTTCTTTCCAAGGATTGCTCGCATTGCGACCTCGCTGGCACAGAATGCTCGCATGACCCTTACAGGCCACAATATGACTTCGCTGTCATTCCCGGCTTGTGCCAACCCTAGCCCCTCCAAAAAGAGGTGCTTTTTTATTTGACATTTCTACACAAGTGTGATACTATTCATTCAGAAAGAGATAATCCTATCTCTAGAAACTTCACAACCAAAAACAAAGATGACACCAGCAGCACCAGCACCGGCAACACCAGCAACACCAGCACCAGCAACACCGGCACCAGCAACACCGGCAACACCAGCACCAGCAACACCGGCACCTGTGCCGGATCCACATCAAACCCAACAACAAACACCTCCACCTGGTTCACCCCAGAGCGGAGGAAAAGGGGTGATAGTGGCCGTGGCCGTACTCGCGGCACTACTCCTCATTGTTATTGGGGGGGTTGTAGTGGTGAAAATCCTCAACAACCACCTCGAATCCTCAAGGGCTGACGCCCTTGAGGAGAGGGAGGAAAAAGCGTTCGAGCGCAAGCTCGAACGCGAAGAGCGGATGGCAATCATTCAGCGCGACGCCGACGAGCGCCTCGCCGAAAGGCAAGACGCTGTCGACAAGCGTCTTCTTGAAAAAGAAGAGCGCCTTGCCGAGCGCATCGCAGCTACCGCCGAGGAATCCGCAAGAGTTCTTCTCGCGGAGAAAGGAGGTGAGGTTCGCCTCGCACACCCCACTGACAGTGGTCAGTGGGCCAAGGTCCCTGGCAGCAAGAGCGGAGACCTCGTTTACACCGGAGGAACGGGGAAACCCGTTCCTATCAGTGGGCGGGTGATGCTCCCAACTGGTGGGAAAAAAGTGGAGCTGAAAATGCTCCGCAGCATCGGGGGTCTTAGCGCCCCACTCAACCACAAGTTTGTGGTTGTCGTTGGAGCCGCCTCATAGGCAGCTCCAAAATGTTGTGTCACCCACAAAAGACTTTGGTCTGGAGTGGGTGACGGTAATTGATCTTTAAATAAAAAAACAAAGGCCCGCGCAATTTTCTATAGTTGCCGGGCCTTTTCTTCTGCTTAAATAGTTGCGTCTTATGTGCTACATTTTATATATGAACAAAAGCAATCATTCAGCTAATCAATCAATCAATCCATCAGAACAGCCGCGAGAATATTCTTTGGAAGAGTATCCGCAAGTTGCAGAAAATATTATTAATATTCTTTCCGAGAAAAAAACAAGAACAATTGCGCTCCATGGAAACCTCGGTGCTGGCAAAACGACACTCTCTCAAGAAATTATCAAACAGCTCGGCGTGACCGAAGTGGTTACAAGTCCGACTTTTGTCATTGAAAAAGAATATCAAACGGGTGTGACGGGAGGTGTACAAAAAAAACCTTCACACATTAATCGTATTGTACATATTGATACCTATCGACTCAAAAATGCCGACGAGTTGCTTGCGCTCGATTTTCAAAAAGACTTAGCGGATCCGCAGACAATTATTTTGATAGAGTGGCCCGAGCTTGTCGAGGGCCTGCTTCCACAAGACACCATACATATATATATTGACTATCTCGACAAAGACCGCAGAAGCATTACAATTAAGTAATATGAAGAAGGAACCAGACAACAAAGAGGCGCCGACATCAAAAAAAACAAAACCAGTCGTAAGTAAGCTCGTCCTTCTTGATGTGCACGCTATTATCCATCGAGCGTACCATGCGATGCCACAATTCTCGACCCGAAACGGCGAGCCTACAGGTGGGCTCTATGGAATCGTTTCAATGCTCTTTTCTTTATTTAAAGAACTGAGTCCCGACTATGTCATCGCATGTTATGACCTCCCCAAACCAACGTATCGACACGAGATTTTCAAGGAGTATAAAGCAGGGCGAAAAAAAGCTGACGACGAACTCGTTTCGCAAATCATTCGCTCGCATGAAATTTTCAAAGCATTCAATATTCCAGAATATAGCGCCGAAGGTTTTGAAGCCGACGACATGCTCGGAACCATTGTTGAACAGATGAAAGAGAGAGATGATGTTGATATTGTGATTGCATCGGGCGACATGGATACTCTTCAACTTGTGACAAAGAAAAAAGTCCAGGTCTACACACTACGAAAGGGAATCAAAGACACTGTTTTATACGATGAGAAAAAAGTAAAAGAGCGGTACGGTTTTGGTCCGAACCGTTTGATTGACTATAAAGGTCTTCGAGGTGATCCATCTGACAATATTCCAGGGATTAAGGGAATTGGAGATAAGGGGGCGACAGACCTCATTGCAGCCTTTGGAACACTCGAACAAATTTTGAAAGCAAAAGATAAAGGAGAAGAGTTTTTTGTAAGTAAGGGTTTTACAAAAAGAGTTTTCAACCTCATAAGTGATCAAGAAGAAGAAGCACAGTTCAGTAAATTACTTGCAACTATTCGAAGAGACTCACCAATCACTTTCATACTTCCTGAGCAAAAATGGCGAGAGACCTTGGAGCGAGAAGTTCTTGAGAATCTTTTTCGAGATCTCGAGTTTCGCGCTTTTGGAGACCGTGTGGATTCGCTACTTGCGGATGGCGGAGCACCAGAAGAAGAACAAGAAGAAATTTCTGAGGAAGTGATGACAGAAGCTGCGCTTAAGCTTTGGGTCGCTGATTCTAATTTTACGAACCCAACCCTCGCTGATATTTTAGGATTTACTGAAACAAAGTTAATTGCTGATGCGATTACAAAACTGGACGCGACCCTGGAGAACCAGGGCACAACTTCTATATACGAGGATATTGAAAAACCCCTTTCGCAGATTGTGGCAGACATGAAATCAACTGGAATTATGTTGGACATTGAATTTCTCGCAAAGCTTTCAAAGGAATATCATGTAAAACTCACAAAACTCGAAAAGGGTATTTGGGAAAAAGCTGGGCGAGAATTTAATATCAATTCACCAAAACAAATGGGCGAAGTTCTTTTTGATGAGTTGGGTATTAAAACAAAAAAAGCAGGAAAGACTGCTTCAGGTGCAAAATCAACACGCGAAGATGTGCTGCAAGAAATTAAAGGAGAGAATCCAATTATCGAAGAGATCCTCGCATATCGCGAATTACAAAAACTTCTGTCAACATATATTGATGTGTTACCAAAACTCGCTGATAAAGAGGGAAGAGTGCATCCAACATTTTTACAAAGCGGAACAACAACAGGACGAATGGCGTCAGCCGAGCCGAATATTCAGAATATTCCCATTAAGTCAGAGTTGGGGAGAGAGATTCGGAGGGGGTTTGTCGCGCCCGAAGGGCGCGTGCTTCTCGCCTGCGACTATTCTCAAATCGAACTTCGTCTCGCAGCGGTACTTTCAGAAGATGAAAAGTTCACTTCTATTTTTCAAAAAGGAAACGATGTTCACACCGAAGTCGCATCATACATGTTTCATGTAGATGAAAAAGATGTCACCAAAGAAATGCGACGAAAAGCAAAAGTGATTAACTTCGGAATCCTTTACGGAATGGGAGTACAAGCTCTCCAAAAAAACCTTGATGTCTCTCGAGAAGAAGCGAAAGAATTTTATAACAACTACTTCGAAACCTTTACCGGACTCGCAGCGTATCTCGATACTATAAAAGCAGATACTGCACGCAAAGGCTTCACAGAGACTCTCTTTGGACGTCGTCGATACTTTAAGGGATTTTCCTCACCACTTCCATATATTCGAGCTCAAGCCGAGCGTATGGCCATCAACGCTCCAATTCAAGGAACAAGTGCTGACGGAACAAAGCTCGCAATGATTCGGGTGCACAATTGGATTACGAAAGAAAAGCTTGAGAAAAAAGTAAGCCTGCTTTTGCAGATCCACGACGAACTCCTATTTGAAATCGATGCTGATTGTGTCGATGACCTTGCTCCAAAAATTGTAGAAATGATGCAGGATGTTTTTCCAAAAGAAAAAATGAACGGTGTACCAATTATCGTAAACGCACAAGCGGGAACTAACTGGGCTAACCTCGAAGAAATATGATAGTTTTTTTGCACGGGACGAATGTGCGCAAGTTACAGCAAAAATCGAGCACTATTATACAAACACTACGCACCAAAAAGCCAAATGCTTCACAGATTACTTTTGATGCAGATCTTGATGTGAGCTTACTCGAATCGACACTGACAAGCGCTGGACTTTTTGAAGAGAATTACATTGTTGCGATAAAAAATATTACAGAAAATAAAGACCTTTGGAAAACAGCCTCAAAGCTTCTCAAAAAAATGGAAGAATCAAAACACGTGTACGTGTGGGTAGAAGCATCAAAAGAAACAGCTGCCATCAAAAAAATTAAAGTCCACGCAAGAAAAACAGAAGAACATAATGCAGAGGCGATAGAAAAACCCGATAGCGAAGTATTTAATTTTCTTAAAATATTTTTTGCAAAAGATGCAAAGGGTGCGTGGCTCTGGCACACAACACATCCCCACATCGACATGTCTCAACTTCTCAATATTATGATGTGGCAAATTAAAGCGATATCTCTCACTGTGAACGCGAGAACGCCTAACGAGTCTGGCCTCAAGCCATATGTTTTTAATACATCAAAAGGCCTTTTGCAAAAATGGTCACCACAAGAACTAGCACAACTCTATACCCAATGCCTTACGTGGTCAGCGCGCGGTCGACAAGGAGAAAAAAACGCCCATCAATTTGAGTCGTACATTCTTTCTCTTGGTGGCAAATAAAATCGGGCGATACCCCCATTTGTCACAGCACCCTTATGTTGTACAATAAAAATAAGAAATAAATAAAAATCCGGAGGCACAAATAATCAAAATACCCATTATGAGCAAACACTTACCAGAAAATACTTTTTTCGATATTAACAAGCTTCCTCCTAAAGAGGGACTCCTTCTTTTTGGACTATCCATGAACAAGCTCGATCGGGGAGGACAATCTGTAAATGACTGTATTGAGCATCTGCGAAACTTTACACCCGCAAAAGTTTCGACTCCTACAATAGGTGCTAACTTTATCTATTCTGACTTTCTGTATCTTTACTCAGATAAGCCTGCTCCAGAGTTGAAACGCTCTTTTATGCATTCTGTGATTGGTCACAAGAATGGTATCCAAAAACTTCTTCAAAAGAATCATCTTGAATTTCAAATTCAAAAATCAGTCAATTACATGGTGTGGAATCAGTTGTATCTCGGAAGTCTCGATTTTAATCTCAAATTAGATGAGATAAAAAAGATACATGATAATGATAAATTGTTTCAGAAATATATCCAAGCAGATTGCGAGCGATTTGCACGAGACATGGGAGAAAATCAAGTTAACTTTTTTCTAGAAGAAATTCTTATGTTTTATTTGCTTCTTAAAAATAAAGTACAGCTCCCGAATGATTTTATTGAAAACCAGCAAAAATGGATACTCTTCTGTTATCCAGGCGTACCACTCAAGTCCACCGTGTATCTTTTTCAGTTAAATCCTTTTGAGTTAGATTGGGCAGAAAATCCCTACCAAAATTCTTGGTATGACTTGGATGCAAAAAAGCTTTACAATTTTAATCGACTCAACCTCGCTACATGGAATTATGAGTAGAATATTTGTATCTCACTAAAACCTCCAAATATACTCCGTACTTTATATTGTTAAATATTGTTGGGAATAAACCCTAGTTGTGCGTCTAGTAGGACTCGAACCTACGACCCTCTGCTTAAAAGGCAGGTGCTCTACCAGCTGAGCTATAGACGCATGGTAATGAAAAACATAGTAACATAAAAGCACTATTAATCAATATATCACATTGGCAAAGATAAGAGCTAGAATAAAAATTACGCGGGATGAGCGCGCAATGGTGTGATGAGACAAAATGTCGTATATGTACAAACGTTTTTTGGATCAGGGTTTGCATAGCTATTGGTTGTGAGATCGAGAATGAAAGAAAACTTTCTTTCCAGAGTTTTACGAACCTTGGCACATGTCATTTCTCTATCTTTTTGAACAGCTCCTACTCTGTGAGGAAATTGACTGCGAATATCTTTTGCAATACCGTGTCCAGCGCCACGAGTGCTGATGAGTAACCAGTTAGTACGCTTCTTGCCAATATAAATAAGAAACGAAAAGCTGTATTGCTCGCGGCATAAACGGTTTGGGTTGTAACAATTGTATGTAATTGTGAGACGAGATAATTTTGAACTTTTTCTTTTCATGAGGACCTCCTGGAAACTAATTATACACCACTTGGGTGATTACGCGGAGCAACTATGCGATTGGTACGTGGAAAAGTTTTGCAGAGAATACGGGGCTAGGGTAGTATGTCGATATGAAAGCTACGACAAAAAATAAAGAAATCGTAATTGTCTTACCAGATATTAGAAGTGTCCTCAATGTGGGGTCAATTTTTCGGACAGCTGATGCTACCGCTGTCTCAAAGATATATCTCTGTGGCTACACAGCCGCTCCTATTGACCGCTTTGGACGAAGTAGGGAAGATATACATAAAGCTGCACTTGGGGCCGAAAAAACGGTTTTATGGGAACAAAATGAAGATACCCGAGCTACTGTCCAAAAGCTCAAAGAGGATGGATATACTATTATTGCCGTAGAGCAGGCGAAAGGTTCAGTTTTATATAACAGTTTTGATTCTGGTGCTTGTGAAAAAATAGCGCTAATATTTGGAAATGAGGTTGATGGTGTGAATGGGGATATTCTTGAGCTCGCCGATGGCATAATTGAGCTACCAATGCTTGGAGAAAAAGAGTCGCTCAATGTAAGTGTTTCAGCAGGTGTTGTGCTGTACCACCTGAGAGCTTCTGGTTTTTAGATTTACAATACTCAGTTTGGTATTTAAGGTGTCTGGTGCTTTGAACAAAAATGAGCACTTCGTCCCCCAACAACTTTTCGTAACATTGTTCCGTCACAACCTCTCTTTTTGCAAGACTCACCAGTCCGCCTGTACGCATTATGTTTCTTTTGAAAGTCTCCTGGAAGTCCGTACGGATTTCGATAATCACTCATGGAGTCTCCTCCAAAATCAATTCCTTTTTCGAGAACTTTTTTTCCGTTACGCAAAAGATTTTTAAAATCTATGTCGCTGAGGCTCGCAACGGTTCGCTCGGGATGAATCGACGATGACCACAGCATCTCATCAGAATAAATATTTCCAATACCAACTATGAGCGACTGGTCCATGAGAGCAGTCTTTATTTTTTGCCGGGGTCTGCACAATAGGTTTTCTTTAAAAGATTGCCAATCGTATGTTGGGTCAAGTGGTTCGGGCCCGAGTTTTTTTAGTTCATGTTGCACAGCTCCTTCATCCTTGAGAAGTTTTACTGTTGCAAATTTTCGCATGTCAGAAAAGGCTAAAGTAGTTCCATCGAAAAACGAGAGAGTAAAATGAATGAATTGATTGAATGGATCTTGTAAGGGGCCTTCGTCTTGCGCAAGCCACACATTTTCTTTTTTAGTATATGAATATTTTCCAAACAAAAGATGCCCAGTCATTTTCATATGAATTAAAATCGTTGGATTATCACCCAGTTTTTTGTGAGTAAGACTTGATCTGCTAACAGTGTCGCCAGAAAGGTTGATGAGAATATTTTTCCCGCGACGGTATACGCTGGTTATGTCTTTGCCAGAAATTTGTTTTTTAAAATATGAGAAATACAAAACATCTTTGATGTTTTCTTTTCCGACATAATGAGGGCTGTCATAGTTTGACCACGCACTCTCGATTTTCTTGCCGGAAATTAATGTGTTGAGAATTGTAACGGTTGTGTGAACCTCAGGAAGTTCGGGCATAGTTTTTTAATCATTAATTATTTCGTCTGCACTTCATTTTTATCGCTGCGCCGGCCGGTCGTCTGTTTGAGTACGAGTATGTTTTGTAATAGCGAGATGCTTCAAAACACTGTGTACGACTTCAGCATCGCTCCATGCAGTTTTTATTCCGTTAGGTCCCATGATGTACGGATCAGTTCCTTTTCCGGTGATAAGAACTGCATCGCCGAGCTCCGCCATCTCGCATGCGCGAGTGATGGCTTCCTTTCGATCAAGAATTACTTCGTAGGGTTTTTTTGTGATAACTTCTTTCATTTCATCAATAATCTTTTCAGGATCTTCGTCGTACGGATCCTCATTTGTGAGGATGATATGAGAACAGTGTTCGTCTGCTATCTTTGCCATTTCGGGTCGCTTCCATGTGTCACGACCGCCACCTGTATTTCCGAGGACACATATCTTACGCTCGTTTTTATACGCATCATAGAGTGCTTTGAGTGAGTCTGGTGTGTGAGCATAATCAACCACAACATCGAAAGATTGCCCGTGATTGATTCGTTGCTCTCGTCCAGAAATTTCATGAACGTTTTCAATACCCTCTTTAATTTTTTGAGTATCAATATGTATTGCTGATGTGGCGGTCGCTGCGGCGAGTGTATTGTAAAGATTGAATGTTCCTCGAAGGGGGCTTTGTATTCGTACTCCCTTATAAGTCATCATGACTCCACTACTATTCACAACATGCGGCATTCCGTCTTTTTCTGAAAAAGAAATTGTTTTTCCGTTGTGAGCTCGACGAAAATCTTTTGCATACTCATCGTCTACGTTCACTATGAGAATACCGTCTTTGCGAAGAAGGTTCGGAACAATTGAAAGTTTTGCATTTTTATAATTTTCAAAAGAACCATGCGACTCAATATGTTCTGGATGGAGATTTGTAAAAACAAAAGCATCAAGCCAAATCCATTTATGACGATAGAACTTTGCACCTTCTGAGGTAATTTCCACAACAGCGTGTGTACATCCTGCTTTGACTGCTTTGTATAAAAAATGTTGCATAAAAAAACGCCCAGGCATCGACATTTTATATTTATTCGGAACTACCTCGCCATTAATCTTGAAATGAATAGTATTTGAAACTGCTGCGGCATATCCTGCAGCATCAAGAATTGAAGCGATGTATTCTGTGGTACTTGATTTTCCTTTTGTTCCTGTTACTCCAACGATGATGAGTTTGCGAGCAGGGAATTGATAGATGACCGCCCCAACAAAAGAAAGGAGCCAATGATAAATTGGCTGCCCTGCCCGGTACAGTTTTTTTGGAATAAGTTTTTCAATTGCGCGCAGTAGTGTATTCATGTGTCTATCTTAATGTTTGTAACGCTTTCTTTATCATTGCTGCTGTTGTCATATCTTTTTCCATAGACTGCACTGCGTCGCGAGATTGTTTTTCTGAGAATCCAAGAGAGATGAGCGCATCTATTGCGTCAACAGAATCTTGTCCGGTGTTCAGGGTGCTCCCATCAATTGATTGGTCTGGATGCACTTTATCTTTTAATGAGAGAATAAGTTTCTCCGCAAGTTTCTTTCCAAGTCCTGCGACTTTAACGAGTTGCCCGGCATCCTCTGAGTGAATACCTCGTATGATGACTTGTGTTGAGGCTTTGTCCATAATTCCGAGTGCACTCTTTGGTCCAACCCCGTTTACTGATAAAAGAAGCTCAAAAAAGTCGAGTTCTGATTTTTCTATGAATCCATAGAGATCACTGCCTCGCTCGCTCAGTGCGTGAAAAGTCCAAAGTGAAATCGGTGTGCCGATTGAGATAATCCCTCGGACATGAGAGGGTGTGAATACTTCGTACCCAACACCTTGAGTGTTGACGATAATAGATTGGGAAAGCGTTTCAAATACTGTACCAGTGAGGTGTCGAATCATGCCTCTATAATACTCGATTTTAGCCGAGGAGGGAATTGACTTTTTACGGAAATGGGGTACTCTAGTCGACGGACCAAAAAAATGAAAACATTGAAAAACCTAAACCTAGTCGGGTACTCGAAAAAGCACAACGCTGAAGACGTTCTGATAGCTCTTGCCTTCCGCGTTAGTCTCAAAAACGAAGTTCTACCAGCTTTCACTGGAAGTGAGGAATGCTTTTGGGGAAAGTTTCTGGAGCACTTCGACAAGTCGAAAATAACTCATTCAATGCAAGAAGAAGTCTTCACGCACGAAGAAATCTTCACAATTGAACACTCTCTCTTTGAGTGTAAAGAAATACGAAAGCAGAAAGTGCTTATTCTCCGAGAAGAATTGCGAGAGCAAGCCGCTACCTACTACTGTTGCCATCGGCTGGTTATTCTTGGACTAAGTCGCTGGTTGCGTATGTATAACCAAAATAAGTGCTACGCAATCCAAATATCAACTCGCCAAGCAGAAAGTGTGAAGGCAGAGACTGGACCTCAACTTGTTGCTCAGTAGTTCCTTCAGAATCGCAAACCGCACTTCGTGCGGTTTTTTATTACTTGCATTATTGCTAATATCTGCTATATTCGTACCACTATGCCAATCACACAATCAGCTAAAAAAGCAGTACGAAGTACAGAAAAAAAGCGAGTAGCTAACATTCGACGAATTCGTGCTGTTCGTGATACAGAGAAAGAGATTAAAAAACTTGTGCTTGCAGGCAAGACTGATGAAGCAAAAGCAATGCTTCCAGCTGCTTACAAAGCGCTCGATAAGGCTGCAAAGATGAATACCATCAAGGAAAACAACGCATCCCGAAAAAAATCTCGAATCTCTGCTTTCATCAAAAAAGCTTCACTTTCAAAATAAGAAAAAAATATAAAACTACACCTTTCTCGACCTTGTGTCTGCGAAGGTGTTTTTTTTGTATATTTTCAGAGCGAAATTTAGGCGTCGAAAAATGCTAAAACCCCAGATTCTCCATAATCTTGTGAGCGACAGGTTCTTCCATTTCTTCTTCACGAAGAAAGTCCAAAAGAAAATCTTGAATCTCGAGTGGGTTTGCTGACTCTGGAATAGGGACAATGATGTAGGGAACTAGGAATTTTCGTGAGCGAATAATCAACTGGTCTTTTCCGTATTGCTCAACATCCTCTACCCAGAAGGCTTGAAGGGTGGTAAAGGGATAGAGTACATTGTCGACACGAACTCCTTTGCGATCGATTCGTACAGTAATTTCCTGAGGATCAGCTTTCGCATAAAGAACAGCAGTAAAAGCTGCGAGAGTTATAAGAACCGCAAAAAGATAGTTTTCAAAATAAATTGCCAACACTGCAGCACCAAGTGCAATAATACCCACTGCCCAAAACCAATCAGAGCTATGTTCTGTGTGATTGTGCTCACGTGTTTTCCAAGAGAGAACTTTTGATTTCATAAGTATAGTATACAACTATTTGGTAGATAGTTAAATAATATTATTTACCCCGTCCTTCTTTAATCTTTTTCCGAATAGTCGGACTCTCTATATTTTGGTGACTCATTACATGTTCAACAACCTGCGAGACACCCACTGCAAAGGTGAGTATAAGAGCATAGATTGCAACGAGTGCGCTCAATGGAAGGGGGATTGATTTAAGAGTTCCGAGGATAAAAGCAATATACCAAGAAGTGACAGAAATTCCTCCAAGGGCAAATGCGATTCTTCGAAGTCTATGCAGATGAAGTGCTTCAATTTTTCCAATGAAGTGGATGTTGGTGAGATGGGGCGAAACAAAAAGAGTCAATGCCGCCCCATTGATCGTTACAACAGACACTACAATTACCTTGAGCAAGAATTTACTTGACTCCATAAGTTCCGTATAGTTTCCAAGGAAAAAGGCGAGACCACTGACCCAGCTTAGAAAGAGGCCAATCCAGATAAATTGAGTAAATGTTTCGAGTGTATTGTTTTCTGATTTGGAAATTTTAAAATCCTTAAGAAATTTAAAAAAGAATACGTCTGAAAAAGTTGCTCCACCAAGACCGAGTGCAAAACCAAGTAGGTGCATGATGAGAAATAATATTTTGTATTGAGCGAAAACTGGAGAAACCTCTGGAAGTATTCCAATAATTATCAATG
>Ga0306898_1000048_pt1 | contig 54763 bp, 45 predicted proteins | sample AntRauMFilla1564_FD_190424 | JGI IMG/M metagenome (GOLD analysis project Ga0306898, IMG submission 190424) | Saline lake microbial communities from Rauer Islands, Antarctica - Metagenome Filla 1 #564 (v2) (version 2) | ecosystem: Environmental > Aquatic > Non-marine Saline and Alkaline > Saline ...
CGATGTAGTAACCGTGGATTGCCTCATCGCGGATGATTAGGCGAATTAGGTCTGCGGTGTTGGTTAGCTTGGCCCTTGAGGACCAATACATTGGCAAGTAGAAGCCGGAGTAGAACAAGAAGCTTTCTAGCAACGTAGAAGCAACCTTGCGCTTTAGTGGGTCGTCTCCTTTGTAGTAGCCAAGAATAATCTCTGCTTTTTTCTGCAAATAGGGGTTGTCTTCAGCCCAACGGAAGGCCTCGTCTATCTCAGCAGTCGGAACCAAAGTTGAGAACACGCTCGAGTAGCTTTTTGCGTGCACGGATTCCATGAATGCGATGTTGGTAATAACCGCTTCTTCGTGCTGGGTGCGAGCATCCGGCATCAAGCTCATCGAACCAACGGTGCCTTGAATCGTGTCGAGCATTGTCAAACCGGTGAATACGTGCAGGGTTAGCTTCTTTTCGTGGGGACGCAGGGTCTCCCAAGACTGAATGTCATTTGAGATGGGGACCTTCTCGGGCAACCAGAAGTTCTGGGTGAGACGGTTCCAAACATCTAGGTCGACCGAATCTTCGATTCGGTTCCAGTTGACGGGGCGGGTTACGAGTTTTGTCTTCATTTTATTTCCTTCTTGGGCTTCTAAAGCATGCAGCTGACGCAGTTTTCAACCTCGGTGCCCTCTAGGGCTGCCTGGCGAATCCTGATGTAATAGATGGTCTTGATGCCTTTGCGCCATGCGTAAATCTGTGCGCGGTTGACATCTCTGGTGGTTGCGGTGTCCTTGAAGAACAGGGTTAGTGATAGCCCCTGGTCAACGTGCTGAGTGGCTACCGCATAGGTGTCGATGATCTTGTCTGGACCAATCTCGTAAGCATCCTCGTAGTAGTCCCAGGTCTTATCGGATAGGAATGGAGCTGGGTAGTAAACCCGGCCCAGCTTGCCCTCCTTACGAACTTCAATGCGAGAAGCAATCGGGTGGATCGAGCTGGTGGAGTTGTTGATGTAGCTGATCGATCCGGTTGGTGGCACGGCCTGCAGGTTCTGGTTGTAGATACCGTGCTTCATGACTGAAGCCTTGAGTTCTGCCCAGTCGCTTTGGGTTGGAATGGCGATGTTTGAATTCTCAAACAACTCCTTTACCTTTGGTGTGGCAGGGGCCCACTCTTGATCGGTGTACTTCTCGAAGAATTCACCGGAGGCATACTTCGAGTTCTCAAAGTTGTGGAAATAGCTCTTACGCTCAATCGCAATTCGGTTTGAGGCACGGATAGCGTGGTACACAACGGTATAGAAGTACATGTTGGTGAAATCAAGCGCTACCTCTGAGCCGTAGTGAATCTGCTCACGAGCTAGGTAGCCGTGCAGGTTCATCTGGCCCAAGCCAATTGCGTGGCTCTTGTGGTTACCGTCTGAGATCGAGCGAACACTCTCGATGTTTGACATGTCGCTCACCGCGGTTAGCGCCCTGATTGAAGTCTCCACCGTGTTGGCAAAGTTCGGCCCATCCATTGCCATGGCAATGTTCATGGATCCTAGGTTGCAAGAGATGTCTTTTCCAATGTCGTCGTAGGAAAGATCTGGGTTGTAGGTGGTGGGGGTGTTCACCTGCAGGATCTCAGAGCAGAGGTTAGACATGTTGATTCGGCCCTGAATTGGGTTGGCCTTGTTTACGGTGTCTTCATACATGATGTACGGGTAACCAGATTCGAACTGCAGCTCTGCGATCCGCTCAAATAGCTCACGCGCCTTGATCTTTGACTTTTTGATGCGTGGGTCATTGACCATCTCTTCGTACTTCTCAGTTACCGAGATGTCCCCAAATGGGATTCCGTAGACCTTTTCGACATCGTAAGGAGAGAACAAGTACATGTCCTCACCGTTTTTAGCTAGCTCCAAGGTGATATCTGGAACGACCACGCCGATTGAAAGGGTCTTGATGCGGGTCTTCTCATCGGCGTTCTCACGCTTGGTGTCCAAAAAGCGAAGGATGTCCGGGTGGTGAGCGTTTAGGTAAACCGCACCAGCACCCTGGCGAGCACCCAACTGGTTGGCGTAGGAGAAGCTGTCTTCCAAAAGCTTCATTACCGGAATGATCCCGGAGGACTGGCCTTCAATCTTTTTGATTGGCGCGCCATACTCACGAACGTTGGAAAGGGAAAGGGCAACGCCGCCACCGCGCTTGGATAGCTGAAGGGCTGAGTTGATGCCACGGGAGATTGACTCCATGTTGTCTTCGATGCGCAATAAGAAGCAGGAGACAAACTCGCCGCGCTGCTTTTTGCCACAGTTCAAAAAGGTCGGGGTGGCTGGCTGGAAGCGGCCCGAGATCATCTCTTCGACCATGTTGATTGCCACTGCCTCATCGCCATCGGCAAGTGTTAGTGCAACCATTACAACTCGGTCTTCGAAGCGCTCTAGGTAGCGGGTGCCATCGAAAGTCTTTAGTGCGTAGCCGGTGTAGAACTTATAGGCACCCATGAATGCTTCGAAGCGGAACTTCTTTGAGTAGGCCAGCTTCTCAAGAGTCTCAATGAACTCAAACTTGTATTTATCTAAAATCTCTTTTTCGTAGTATTCGTTTTCAACCAGGTAGTCCAAGCGCTCTTCAAGGCTGTGGAAGAAGACGGTGTTCTGGTTGACGTGGTCTAAAAAGTACTTGCGAACCGCAAGCTTGTCTTTTTCTAGCTGAAGTTTCTGGTCATCACCCCACAGGTTAATCATGGCGTTGAGGTCTTGGTAGCTCATGGCGGTTTCAATGCCAGATTTGCCGATCGGGTTGCCTCGGTCGTCTGCTATTTCTACGATTTGGTTTGCCATAGGGTGGCCAGCCTTTCTTTAACTTCTACTACGTCTTCCGGCGTGCCGGTTATTTCGAATCTGTAAAGCACTGGAACTCCCAGCTTGGAGGCAACGATGTCTCCGGCTTTGCAAAAGTGGGAACCAAAATTGGTGTTTCCACCAGATATGACCGCCTTGATGTGTTTCCGATTTACCGGATTATTCAAGAACTTGATTACCTGTTTTGGAACTGTGCTTGAGTCGTTCCCACCTCCGTAGGTGGGGACTACTAAAACACTGTCCCGATCGTGCACAAACTCGGCTGCTTCATCGGTCTTTAGTGGGATCCGAATCGCATTGCTGTCGATTTTGTCTACGAAGCGTTTGGTGTTTTCCGAGACACTCGAGAAATAAACAACGTCGAACATCTCAAAACCTTTTCTTAAGCGCTGATTGCTTGAATTTTGTCCATCCGAAAACCACTCCAGTGTTCTTGACCTGAAACTACTACCGGTGCTGCGGTGTAGCCGAGGGTCTTCACCATCTCTAGAGCAACAGGATCTTGGCTCATGTCGATCTCCGAATACTCGATCTGGTTGCGCTGCAACATGCGCTTGGTGCTGTCGCATTGAACGCAGGATGGAAGTGTGTAGACAGTGACCGACATTGAAGCTCCTTTGAAACTAGCCTTGAATAAATTTTGGTGCGAATGAGGGGTCGAACCCCCGATTTTTTGCAATAAATAGAGAAACTCTCTCGAACTGCAGATTCCCTAATATAGCACTAAACCACTACATGTAGTGATAAAACTCTAGAAAATTCACTTATTTAGTTATTTCTTGAACACTAAACCACTACTTGAACTTTAGGCACCTGCTTAAACCCGCGTGTCGCAATAAGTTTTGAAAAGTGGAGCTAAAACGTCATTTTACGTAGCGTAGAATTTATGTTTAAGGTACACAAATTCTGCCGGTACCCACCCACAAAGATTGGATTCGGATGCGCAAGATTGCTGTCATATTGGCCTCACTGTTGGTTTTAGCAGGCTGCGCTCCGATTGGCGACAGCGAGGACGACATGGAACTAGGGGAGCTGTGGGTGAAATCCTCAGACGTCTCGGTGGTCGGTGGCATGAGTGCTGTCTATGGAACACTCACCAATAACTCAGATAAGGACATAACACTTATCGGGGGAACAACGTCGGTGGCAAACATTGTTGAGGTGCACCAGATGATGATGATGGACAGTGAGATGAAGATGCAAAAGATTGATGGTGGACTGGTAATTCCAGCCGGTCAAACCGTCCTGTTGGAGCCTGGTGGAAACCATCTAATGCTTATGGATCTGGTTTCGGATGTCCTGGCCGGCGACCAAATCACCGTCACCTTTAGGTTTGATGGCAGCGCAGATGTGGTCGTTGATCGCATGACCGCTAAGCCATCGGTTGGCGGCGACGAGGAATACCACAGCACTGACATGGACATGACCGATATGGAAACGAGCAACTAGCTTGGTTTCTCGTAGGGGCTTTTTAACCGGCACCGCGGCGACAGCCGCGGGCACCGCACTCGGTGCTGCCGGTGGGGCCTCCGCAAGTTCATTTTTTAACTCCCAGGCCCAAGAAACTGCAACCGCCACCCGCTCTTTGGAGTTTTACGGCCCACACCAGATGGGCATCGAAACAGACATGCAGGCCGTTACCAACATGGTGGCTTTTGACATAAAACCGGGTGTGGATAAGGCTTCCATGCTGCGCTGGATGGGCTTGCTCACAGACGACATTCGCAGGCTCTCTTTGGGGGAAGCCGTTTTAGCCGACCCGGCTCCGGAGCTGGCCATTGGCGCCGCCAGATTCTCAGCCTATGTTGGTTTTGGTCCGAGTCTTTTTCAGAAACTTGGGCTTGAATCTCTAATGCCCTCGGGTTTCGGTGCCCTGCCAAACTTCAAGGTAGATAGGCTTCAGCCAGAATTCTCGGCGGGTGACGTCTTGATTCACATCGCTGCCGATGACCCAATCGTTCTATCTCACGGAACCCGAGGTTTGATTCGCGACTCGATGCCATTCGCCACCGTGAAATATAGCCAGGCTGGCTTCACTCACACCCCGGGCATGGTCAAATCTGGGGTGACGCACCGAAACCTGATGGGGCAAGTAGATGGAACTGCAAACCCTGCGCTTGGCACAAGTGATTTTGGGGATGTGGTCTGGATCGAAGAGGGACCAACTTGGATTCAGGGTGGTACTCAAATGGTGTTCCGCAGAATCGCCATGAACCTAGACACTTGGGATCAACTAGGCACCCCCTCAAAAGAGGAGGTAATCGGCCGAAGGCTCTCTTCTGGTGCGCCACTTACTGGCATTAGGGAATCAGACGCTCCAGACCTTTCAGCAAGGCATCCGAATGGTTTGAGCGTGATCCCGGAATTTGCTCACATCAGAAGGGCCGCGCCAACCAACGCCAAAGACCGCATCTTCCGACGCCCTTTTTCTTATGAGGCTCAGGTGTCTTCTGAGGGCAGCCCAAATGTCGGGCTTTTGTGGAATGCGTACATGAAGGATCTTTACGGGCAATTTGTTCCAATTCAGAGACGTCTTGATGAACTGGATCTTCTAAATGAGTGGACCACTCCGATTGGTTCCGGGGAGTTCGCTATTGCAGCTGGAGTAACCGAAGCTGAGGTCATCGCGCAGGCGCTATTCTCTTAGAGTGCCGAGACCTCCAAGAATCCCAAAGGTTCAGACGGTTATAGCCTCAGGAAGTCAGCTTTCACCCCGGATGTTGGGTATTTATATCGGTATTTTGGCCCTTTCACTCAGCCTGATTCCATTTGCGATTGACCCTCACCTACCAACCTTCCCCTACATTGCAGATTTCTTCGGCCTTCCGCAGGGAACCATTCAATCCTCCATAGTCGGTGTGACCATCGGGATTGCAGTCGGTCAGATTTTGATTGGCCCACTCACTGACGCTTTCGGCAGAAGAGTGCCGATGATTATCGCGATGCTAGGTTTTGCCGCCGCCACACTATTGGTAATGGTGGCCCCAAGCTTTGAGGTTTTCCTATTTCTCAGATTTCTGATGGGACTATTTGGAGCCGCCGCCGATGTCATCGGTCGGGCAATTGTTCGGGATCTATTTCGCGGCCAGGCGATGCAGCAAATGCTCTCCAGGATCTTTATGTTTCAAGCACTGTCACCGATTCTGGGACCAATTGTGGGCGCGCAGTTACTTGGGGTCGGCCCCTGGCAGAACGTCTTTTTGGTCTTTGGGCTGTTGGGTCTCGCGCTGAGCATATTCTCAATGCGCTTTTTGGTAGAGACTTTGCCGGTAGCTCAGCGTCGAAGCCCCTCGATCACGGGCATGCTGCGCGGCTATCGCTCGGTGCTGAGAGATCCAGTATTTGTGGGTTTGATGCTCTTTGGTGCCAGTGGGCTAGCTGGAATATTCGCCTACCTCAACACGGTGTCACTTCTTTACCAGGAGAGCTTTGGCCTAGATACCGCAAGCTTTGGTCTCTGGGTTTCGGTGAATGCAATTGCACTTTGGTTTGGCTTCCAATCCGGCGGAATAATGGCGAAGCGCTTCAGGGCGCAATGGATGCTTCTGGTTTATGCAATAGCTGGTCTGGTGGTTGGCGGCTTGATGATTAGCACCGCAGGTAGCGGCTTATTAGTGGCAGAAATACTCTTTTTAGCTCAACTATTCTTATTCGGCTCGGTCGGAACTTCGATTCCGACTCTAGCTCTTTACAACCACGGCACCGAAGCCGGCAGTGCCTCTTCATTACTTGGCATGAGCGCCTTTGGCGCTGCCAGCATCTTTGGAGCTATTGCGGCAGGTTTGGACGCCAGTACCACCTTGAACATGGGGATTATGTTGGCTAGTTTCTACGCGTTTGCTCTGATTGTGATTTTCACTCTAATTAAGCCTTGGTTGCTGCCTGATCTTCGAGAGCCGGCTTCGGCTAGAAGCTAGCTTGCTTTTATGGCAAGGCCCTCGGTTTTGACCTAAGACCTTTGCGTTGGGCCAAGAAGGCTCCCAAGAGGACCAAAACTGCTCCAACGGGCTCATACCAGTGCAGTTCTTCACTTAGCAATAAGACCCCCCAGATTGTCGCAATCACGGGGTTGGTATAGGTCACAATCGCAGCCGTGGCGCTGCCGGCTTGGGCCACCACACCGTGAAACAGCCGATAAGCGAAGCCGGAACCCAAAACCCCAAGTGCTAGAAGCGCCCCGACCGTTTCCAGTCTAGGCTCAGCCACAAACAAGGGTCCGGTCAGTAGGTATAGCGGCAGCAGAGTCAGGGCTGCGGTTGATACCTGAGCGGCAGCAGTGGTTGTGGCAGGAAGCCCCATCGGGGTGACGTGCTTACGGATATAAGGACCACCAATGCCATAGGACATTGCTGCCATAACCAGTGCGATTATTGCGAAGGGCTCGTTATCGCCAAACCCTTGCCAAACCCCGAGGGTGATGGCAACGCCAATTAGGCCAATAAGCAATCCAACAATCGCCAGCATGGAGACCTTCTCGGTCTTGTAGATAACCAAAATTGATAACAGCGTGAACATCGGGGTGGCGGCACCGATGATGGCGGCCAACACACTGGTGGTCGACTGCTGAGCAAATGAGAAAAGTGAAAAAGGAATTGCGCTCATGAACAACCCTGCGACCCAAAGGTGAAACCACTGGATCCATTTAGCCGGAAAGCGCTGACGAAGAATTAGACCCAGCAACGCCATGGCCGCGCCACCAAGGAGTGTTCGCCAAAATGCCACGCCAAAAAAGGTGGTCAATTGCAATGAAAGTTCAGTGAATAAAAAGCTCGAACCCCAGATCAGGGCCATCGGAATAAATAGCCAGATCCAGTGTGAGCGCATTGGAAGAGACTAGCGAATTCGGGACCCATGCCCCCAGATGATCCAATAATTGTGTGCAAAAGCCGGAGCAGTCATTGAATCGGTTCTAATTCACGCCAGGCGCTCAGCTCGCTTTTTTAGAAACTTGGCAACTTCGTAATTCTCATGACTCTCAAAGGGAAGAGCGCCATCAATGATTCTCTTGGGTAAATCATCCAAAACCAATAGCTGCTTCGTTATTACTTTTTGCGCGGCCTTCTCGGGAACTTGAATTTTAGACGCGGCTTCGACCAGAAGTTGCCGTGACCAGCCAGTAACTTGCTCGTCAATGGGCAATGCCATTTCTCGGTCTTGGTAGTACCGAGTGCACTTTAGATCGTAGGCGGGGGAGATTCTCCACTCGCCGCTTGGAGTCTCAAGAATCGAGTAGTTTTTGGCGTGGCCATCACCGTTTCCGATTAGCCACGAAAATACCAACTGCTTAAAAAGAGTTAGACCCGCCACAGCCCTGGCTGGGCATTGTGAAATGAGCTTGTTAGCCACCGTTATAAAATCCTGGTTGTATTTTTCTGAGGGGTATTGATCCAGCACCTGGCAGCCGTCCTCGGCCGCAAGCCTGAGTTTGATTGCACCCGAGCTGATTCGGTCAAAGCGTCTTAGCCTCAGAGCGTGCTCGCCTTCGGAGTCCGCGAGCACCTTGAAATTAGCTGTTTCGATTCCGCACTGATTGGCCAGACCCAAAAAGAAGCTCTCATTCTCCACGGCAAATGGAACTGAGTCGGGGTTGAGTTTCAGGATGTAATCGATGTTCGCAGACCTAACCGGAGCATTCAGCATCTTGCTCGAGACCTTGTCCTGAACTCCAGGGATGCCACTTGCTCTTGAACCAAAGTGGGCTTGGCGAATCTGTTTAAAGCTGAAATCCGATCCAGTCAGCGCGAGCGAGAGGGACTCTCGGTCCAGACTTGGGTCGACTCCTTTGGGTAATACCTGAACATCCCCTACTAGATCTTGTCCGATTTCTAAAAGTAGACTCAACTCATCGTTCAGGGATGCCTTGATGCGAGTTTTCATGGCAATTAGCCTTGGCCCCTCGGGCAAAAGCCCTGCGAAAAATGCTGGAGTTGCGCCGTTTTGAAGGGTTATTGATTTTGCTGTCAGCGGCAAAGAGGTTGCTATTGCTGGCAATCCTGATTCCAAGTAGGAGCGTTCGTATTCGAAGCGGACTCCTTGGCTGGTCCTCAGTAACTTTGCAGCTAAATTCCCCTTTTTATAAATGAGGGCTTCAGAGTCGACCATTATCGGCGACTCCCAGCTGAATACTTAGCCCAAGTGCTTCAAGGATTGCAAGCACTCGTTTCAGGGTCATGGAATTATTGCCATTCTCTAATTCAAAGATCGACCTTGTAGAAACGCCAGCTAAGTCGGAGAGCTCGGCTTGAGTAATACCCAGCTCTTTGCGTCTTGCACGAATTAGGTCGGCAATTTGATTTGAAGAAACAATTTTCACGAGTGCACACTCCTAAATTGGCAATCTACTGCTTATCTAGGACAAAATTAGTCTAAACCAGCGGTCCGATCCAGTAATTCTGCAATATATCTCTGAATATGGACAAGTTAGTGACACCAGGGACTCGAGAAGCTCAATATATGCGTTTTATTGCCGAAAATCTTCCTAAGACAGTCACCTACTGACTGGATGGAGTTGTTTCAATCTCTGAGCGATCAGCGGACCAAAGGGTGTGAAAGACTCCGGGCATGTCCACTCGCTTATAGGTGTGAGCACCAAAAAAGTCGCGCTGACCTTGAACAAGGGCTGCTGGAAGACGCTCGGCCCTCAGGCCGTCGTAATAGCTCAGTGATGAGGCGAAGGCGGGGTTAGGGATGCCGGCTAGCGATGAGTGGGCCACCACCTTGCGCCAGGATTCGATTGAGGTATCGATCGCTTTTGTGAAGTAATCATCAAATAAAAGACTCAAGAGGTTTTCATCTTTTGCATATGCATCAAAGATTCGGTTTAGGAATTGGGCTCGGATGATGCATCCACCGCGCCAGATTTTTGCCACATTGCCCAGATTAATCTCCCAGTCATATTCGGCTGCTCCAGCGCGAATCGCATCGAAGCCCTGTGAATAGGCGATGATCTTGGAGGCGTAAAGTGCTTTGCGAACATCCTCTACAAAAGCCGCTTTATCCTCGATGTCCCACTTGGTTGTTTTTGAGGACAGGCCGCCAGCGCCTTGGCGCTGAGCATCTTGAGAGGAAAGGCTTCTGGCAAATACGGCTTCTGCAATTCCCGATACCGGGGTTCCAAGATTTAGTGCGGTTTGCACAGTCCAGACGCCAGTGCCCTTGGATCCGGCCTGGTCAAGCACTACATCGACCAACGCCTTGCCAGTTTTTTGATCTACTTGCCGAAGGACTTCCGCGGTTATCTCAATCAGGAAGCTTTCAAGCTCTCCCTTATTCCACTCCGAAAAGATGTCGGCAATCTGGGTTGGGGAGTAACCCCCAGCTTGCCTAAGAATGTCATAGGCCTCGGATATCACTTGCATGTCGGCATACTCAATGCCGTTGTGAATCATCTTTACAAAGTGACCGGCACCGTCGGTGCCGAGGTGCGTGACGCAAGCCTCTCCGTCAACTACCGCTGCGATTGAAGCCAGGATCGGTCCAAGGGTCTCATAGGCCTCTTTAGACCCACCAGGCATTATCGAGGGCCCTTTGAGGGCACCCTCTTCACCGCCAGAGATTCCGGCTCCAACAAAGTTGATGCCCTTGGCGCTAACTTCTTTTTCGCGGCGGATGGTGTCGGTGAATAAGGCGTTTCCGCCATCAACGATTATGTCGCCGGGCTCGAATCTTTCGGCCAACTGACCAATTACGGCATCGGTGCCGGCACCTGCCTGGACCATGATGATGGCGGTTCTCGGGGCTTGGAGTGATGCTACAAAATCATCGATTGAATGGGAGGGTATGAAATTTGCCTCCGGGTGCTCGGAGGTCAAAAGATCGGTGCGTTCTTTTGAACGGTTATAAACCGCAACGCGATTGCCATCACGAGAAGCCAAATTTCTTGCCAAGTTAGATCCCATTACTGCAAGACCAACTACGCCGATGTTCGCTTTTTCAGACATTTATTTCCTTTGCGGGTTCGATGCATAACTTCGAATGCTTCAGCGCGCGTCATTGAGCGGAATTTCCCTTTAGGTTAGCGCACATCGGCAAGACAACTCTTGGTTTATTGTGAGCGAGCATCAGCCCAGTTTCGGGTCTTTGGGATTAGCCTTAGGTGATTATGAAAAAGCGCATATTGGGGTTCATGGTGGTTTTAGGCCTTGGGCTAGCTGCGCTATTTCCGACCCCGGCATTCGCCTCGGTTTGCACCCCGGCCAAACAACTGGCCTCTAAAAACATCAAAAATCTCCACATGGAGGTTTTGAATGCAGAAACTGGGCAACAGCTTTTGGGCATCAATGAGTCCGGTGCCGAGCGCAGTGCATCGGTTATGAAACTCTTAACCGCTGCGGTTGCAATCGATGTCTTGGGTCCCGACTACCAAATCACAACCAGTGTTTACGGGGACCCACAGAACCCGGGCAAGATTTATTTGGTTGGAGCTGGAGATGTCACCCTGTCTCGAATGCCCGGGAACATAACCTCTTTTTACGCCAAGGCGCCAAAGTTAGATACTTTGACCAGACAAATAGCCAGTTGGGCAAGGCTCTCTGGAACGGTCATCACCGAGGTTTCGATCGATAGTTCACTTTATGGCGGCAATGCTGACTATCACGAGACTTGGGACAGAAGGGGCCTCAGTCAGGGGTATATGGCTCCAGTCTCAGCGCTGCAAATTGATGCGGGAAGAATCACCAGCACCCAGAACCCCAACCGCTGGCTGGCCAAGCGCACCACCAAGCCGGTTGATCAAGCAGGGGCTCTATTTTTGGCCTCTCTAAACAAGAGAAATATTGCCGTTGGCGTCGAGGTGATCCAAGAAGTGTTGCCAGAAGGGTCAATTGCAATCGCCTCGGTGCAATCAAGACCGATGTCCGAATGGATCTCAAACATGCTTCGAGTTTCGGATAACTCTTTGGCCGAAGCTATGGCCCGCAAGTCTTCTTTGGCTCTAGGTTTCGATGGCAGCATGGAGTCTCTAACTCAAACCTTTGCTCAGGTGCTAGGTGCTCGCGGCTTGGATGTTTCAAAGCTTTCAATCATTGATGCCTCCGGTCTTTCAAGGCTCAATAAAGTGCCGGCCGAGTTTGTGAACGACCTTTTGATTTTGATTAATCATGGGGTTGATAATTATTCGGTGATTGAAGCTGGGATGCCGGTCTCGGGTAAATCAGGTTCACTTAGGACTCGGTTTGCGACTGGCTCTAAGGCCTCAACCAGGGGATTAGTGGTTGCCAAGACTGGGTTTATTAGAACTGGTTATACACTTGCCGGCTTTTTGACTGCCCGAGATGGCACCGAGTTGATATTCACGGTTTATAACCTTTCGCCGAGGGCAACCTTTAATAACCGCCAGGCAATGGATAACTTGGTTTACCGGCTCTTTCAGTGCGGTGCCAAGTTAAGCCTCTAGCGAGGTCCTCAGGGAACTCTTGAGTAGGTCAATATCAAGATACCCTTGAGACATGGCTCGTAGCGTATATGTCGCCTCGGTAGAGGGTCACACTGCCAAATCTGTAGTCGCCCTCGGGGTCCTGGAGGCACTGACAAAAAAATACCAAAATGTAGGTGTTTTTAGAGCTGTTGCCCCGACCGAACACGACTCTGTTTTAGAGCTTTTACTAGAAAGCACGAACACCGAATTTCCAATTGGTGAGTCTGTCGGAATCAGCTACCGAGAGATGCACCAAACTCCTGAAAAAGCCATCGGCCTAATTCTTGATCGCTTCAAAGCCCTAGAGGCCAAGTGTGATGCAGTGGTGGTCTTAGGTTCTGACTACACCGACGTTTTTTCTCCCGCCGAGTTTTCTTTTAATGCTCGGGTTGCCACTAACCTCGGAACGCCTTTGATTTTGGTCTTCAACGGCCGCGAGATTCACGCCACCTCCGAGCACCTCGGCCAGGCTAAGCCCAGAAATTCTCAGGATTTAATGTCTATGGCCGAACTTGCGGTGCAAGAGGTAAAGGAAGCCCACACCACTATCTTGGCGGCGGTGGTTAATAGGGCAGACCCTGAGCGTCTTGATTCGATCAAAGAAGCTCTGGGTAATGCACTGCCTGTAAAAGTTCCGGTTTGGGTGATTCCTGAAGAACAGCTTTTATCTGCGCCGAGAATGGAGCAAATCCTTCAGGCCGTTTCGGGGAAGCTACTTTTCGGGTCCGAAGCCAGACTGCGCACCGAGGCTCTTGACTTAGTTGTTGCGGCGATGACTCCCGAGCACGTCCTGGAACGAGTGTCAGATTCTGCCGTGGTGGTGGTGCCGGCCGATCGAACTGATGTCTTGCTCGCGCTTCTAATGGCGGATAGCTCAAAGACCTTTCCTCAGCTCGCCGGCATAGTGCTCAATGGCGGCTTTAAGTTGCCAAGGCTCATTAGTGAATTGATTGCCGGTCTCACACCAACCCTGCCGGTTATCACCACCGATGGCCGAAGTTTCGACACCACCATGAAGATATCCGCTTCGCGCGGCAAGGTAACCGCCTCGGACCCCGAGAAGTTGGTTCTTGCCAGAAAATTGGTTGTTGATCACCTAGACACTGATCTACTAACCGAGCGACTTGAGAGCTTGGAATCTAGCGCGATTACGCCCCTGGCCTTTGAATACTCTCTGGCCCAAAGGGCCAGAGAGGCTAAAAAGCGAATCGTCTTGCCGGAGGGCAACGACGACCGAATTTTGCAAGCCGCTGATCAAATCATAAAAAAACAAATCGCCAGCCTCATTCTCCTGGGCGAGGAGTCGAGCATTCGAGCTCGAGCTCGAATGCTCGACCTGGACCTATCAGCAGCCGAGGTCATCAATCCCAAAACCTCACATCTTTTTTCCGCTTGCGTGGCCGAATATGTCAAACTCAGGAGCCACAAAGGTGTAACCACCGCGCAGGCCAGCGAAAAAATGCTGGATGTCTCATATTTTGGCACCATGTTGGTAAAGCTCGGAGTCGCTGACGGCATGGTCTCGGGAGCAGCCCACACCACAGCCCACACCATCACCCCGGCATTTGAGTTTATAAAAACCAAGCCCGGTGTCTCGGTTGTCTCTTCGGTATTTTTGATGGCCCTTGAGGACCGGGTTTTGGTCTATGGGGACTGTGCCGTGATTCCCGAGCCCACGGCCGAGCAGCTGGCCGACATTGCAATCTCCTCCGCCGAAACCGCTAGGAACTTTGCTATCGAGCCCTATGTCGCAATGCTTTCTTATTCCACCGGCGCATCCGGTTTTGGAGCTGATGTTGATCGGGTGCGGGAAGCAACCAGGTTGGTTCGCGAACGCGAACCTGGTTTATCGGTTGAGGGTCCGATTCAATACGATGCCGCTGTCGATGTTGCAGTTGCCAAGGCGAAGCTGCCCGAATCTACGGTCGCCGGCCATGCCACGGTCTTCGTTTTTCCTGATTTGAATACCGGTAACAACACTTATAAAGCGGTTCAGCGAACCGCTGGGGCGGTAGCCATTGGGCCTATCTTGCAGGGCTTGAATATGCCGGTGAATGACCTATCTCGTGGAGCATTGGTAGCCGATATCGTAAACACCATCGCAATCACTGCGATTCAGGCCGGCCAGCAGTGAGGCCAATTCTGGTCATCAATTCGGGCTCCAGCTCCTTGAAGTATCAGCTGATTGATGTCGATTCTTCGGCCGCCTTAGACTCCGGTTTGATCGAGCGGGTCACTGACCATGAGGCAGCCTTCGGACAGATGTTGGCCAAGCTCTCTGGTCCGAGGCCGCTTGCGATCGGCCACCGGGTTGTTCACGGCGGTTCTAGGTTTTCGGCTCCGACTCTGATCAACGAGGAGGTGATGTCTGAGATTGAAGCCCTGAGCGCTTTAGCGCCGCTTCACAACCCGGGCAATGCGGCCGGTATTAGGGGAGCGATGAAGGTGTTTGCGGATTTGCCGCAGGTTGCAGTTTTCGATACGGCTTTTCACCAAACCATGCCGGCGAGCTCTTATCGATATGCGATTGATGCCCAATTAGAAAACAAATTTGGCATTAGGAGGTATGGCTTTCACGGAACCAGTTATTCCTACGTTTCCAAAAAGGCCGCGAAGTTTCTAGGGATAGAACCAGCCAAGCTAAATGCTGTTATCTTGCACCTCGGCAGCGGCGCTTCGGTTTGTGCAGTCAAGAACGGCAAATCCTTCGATACCTCGATGGGGCTAACCCCACTGCAGGGTTTGGTGATGGGCTCACGCTCGGGAGACCTAGACCCGGCAATCATTCCTTACCTCGAGCGTGTTGCCGGAATGAGCACTCACGAGATTGACCAGAGTCTCAATAAAAATGCCGGTCTTTTGGGGATGACAGGGGATTCTGATCTTCGCGATGTTGAGTCCCGGGCGGCCAAGGGCGACCAGGTCGCCATTGAAGCCCTTGCGGTTTACGCCCAAAGAATCAAGCACTACATCGGAGCATATTTGGCCGAGATTGGCCCGATTGATGCGCTAGTTTTCACTGCCGGTGTCGGAGAAAACTCCATCGGGATGCGGGCTCGGGTCTTGGATGGGCTGGAGCATCTCGGTTTGAATTACGACAAAGACTTGAATGCGGTTAGGAGTAGCCAGGTCAGGAGTATTTCAGACTTCGGGACTCAAATTTTGATCGTGCCAACAAATGAGGAGCTGGAGATTGCCCTTCAGGCTCAGAGCTTTATTTAGTCCCTATCAGTTTTTTACGCTACTGGTTTTTTTAGCCACGTACCTTGCAAAAATCGACAGGCTGATGTTCATCGTCAGGTAGATGGCGAGGGTGACCATGAAGAACGAGAATGTGTAGCGACTGCCAAAAAAGCTCGAGAGATTATTCATTGTTGAACGAAGCAGCTCGGGGTATCCAACGATGAATCCAAGTGAAGTGTCTTTTAGCAGCACCACTAGCTGAGCCACAATTACCGGCAGCATTTGCCTAAAGGCCTGTGGGAACTGAACCAAAAACATTGATTGCATTCTGGTCATCCCGAGGCTCAGCCCAGCCTCATTCTGCCCTTTGGGCAGGGCTGCTAGACCAGCCCGCAAGGCTTCGCCGATGATCGCACCGTTATAGAGCGTTAGCGCTATTACAACTGCCCAAAGCGCTCCGGTTGAAAATGACAGCAAAATGAAAAGCATCATTAAAAGCACCGGCATGCCGCGAACGAATTCCAAAATAGCTGTGGTGGGAATCTGGACCCAGATTTTATTGCTGGTGCGTAACAGCGCCATAATCACGCCAAGAATGATTGCTAGGACGGCGGATATTCCGGCGGCTGTCAGTGTGTTGATGACCCCTTGGCCGATGAACCCCCAAAGCTCAGGATCCTCGAAAATATCCCAGCGCGATGAATCAAAAAGACCCGGTTCAGTGGTTCCGTTAAAAATCTCACGCTCCCTGGCCAACAGGTAAATCAAATAGCCGAGCCCGCCAATTACTAATGCGCCAAAGCCAATGGAGAGGATTCTGGAGAGGCGCTTGGCCTTGGGGCCAGGCGCATCAAATAAAACGCTGTTGCTCATTTGACCACCACCCACTTTTTCTCAAGTCTCGCGGCAATAAAGCCCAAGGGTATGGTGATTGCTAGATAGAAGATGGCGATTCCAGATAAGACCAGGATAACTGCATCACCATTGGCGTTAGCCAGTTCTTTGCCGATTGTGAAGAGCTCCACCACAAAGAATGCCCCTGCGACCGAGGTGTTCTTGGTTAGAGCAATAAATACGTTGATCAGCGGAGGAATGACCATCCGAAAAGCTTGGGGAAGAACGATTTCGATTAGGGTCTGCGAGAAGCGCATGCCCAGCGATCGGGCTGCTTCAGCCTGACCGAGGGCAACACCATTGATACCGGAGCGCAGTGCCTCTGCTACAAAGGGTGAGGTGTAGAAACTGAGTCCGATGATAGCAAGGACGGGGTAACTGTAATCGGTTCCGAGATAAGGCAACAAAAAAGCGCAAAAGAAAAGCACCAGGGTCAGCGGAGTGTTTCTAGCAAGCTCGGTATAAGCGGTGGCAAACACTCTCATCGAACCAAGTGGGGAGATGCGAAGCATGGCAATTAAGGTGCCAATAATGAGGGCGAAAAAACCAGAAACCAAAAGGAGTTGGAGGGTCATCCAGAAGCCGACCAGGTAACGATCGAAATTCTCAAATAGGACTTCCACTCCAACTCCTTTCTGGCTCTAGTTACTTATTGAAGCTAGTGATTAGTAGCGGTCCGGCATTGGGGCCGCGCGGAATGGCAATAGCACTCCGGCGGTGGTGTCCCAAGCTGTTTGGTAGCGACCATCCTGGTAGCTCGCCTCTAGTAGGTCATTGATCCACATGCGAAATTCGGTGTCGTCTTTTAGAACTCCGATGCCGTATGGCTCATCAGTGAATGCGTCTCCCGCAATCTTGAACTGGCCCTCGTTCTGGAAAGCAAGACCGGCAAGAATCACGTTGTCGGTAGAAACTGCAACAACGGCTCCGGTGCGCAGTGGCTCCAGGCAGTTGGTGTAGGTGTCAGTTAGGAAAGTGACGGCACCTAGTTCTGCAAGCTTTTCAGCAGGAGTAGACCCGGTCACCGAACAAACTGGCTGACCAACTAGGTCCGCTTCAGATTTGATTGTGTCGTTATCTGCCAAAACCAAGATTGACTGACCGGCTAGGAAATAAGGACCAGCGAAGGAGATGATTTCTTTGCGCTTGTCGTTGATTGTGTAAGTGGCAACCACAAAGTCAACCTGGCCCGATTCAATGAATGGCTCGCGGTTTGCAGAAACGGTCTCCACCCAATTGATATTTTCTTCTGAGATACCAAGTTCAGCTGCGATCATGATTGCAATCTCAACATCGAATCCAACCGGGATTCCATTTGGCGCCACCAGGCCAAACAATGGCTGGTCGAACTTGGTGCCGATGGTGACCTTTCCGGCGTCAGCCAGGCGGGCCATAGTGCTGCCAGCTGCGAACATCGGAGCTTCGGCTGCAGTTCCTTCAGGAGCTGCCGAGGTTGCTTCTTCTGTAGTGCTAGCCGCACAGCCCGATAGAACTAGTGCCGCCACACCGAATGTAGCTAATAGTGAAAACTTCGCTGAACGCTTCATTTTCTCTCTTTCTTTATGTCGTGTGACCCGAGGTTACGAGTCACTTATTCGTTTCCCCGGGTGGGGGAAACGCCCCCTAGTGGTTCAGAATCTTTGAGAGGAAGTCTTTGGCTCGATCAGATTTTGGATTGGTGAAAAACTCTTCTGGAGTGGCTTCTTCGACTATTTCGCCTTGATCCATAAACAAAACTCGATCTGCGGCCTTTTTGGCGAATCCCATTTCGTGGGTGACTACAACCATGGTCATACCCTCATCACTTAGCTTGACCATGACATCAAGCACCTCGTTGATCATCTCCGGGTCCAGGGCGCTGGTTGGTTCGTCGAGTAAAAGAAGTTTTGGGCTCATCGCTAAGGACCTTGCGATGGCGACTCTTTGCTGTTGGCCACCGGAGAGCTGGGCCGGTTGCTTATTCGCCTGGTCTGCAACCCCGACTCTTTCCAGCAATGCCATGGCGCGCTCCTTGGCATCGGCCTTGGACATCTTTTTTACCTTGGTGGGCGCGAGAGTCACGTTTTCTAAGACTGTTTTATGGGCAAAGAGATTGAAAGACTGGAAGACCATGCCGACCTTCGCTCTGAGTTCCGCCAACTCTTTACCCTCTTGCGGCAGTAGCTCGCCGTCAATGGTGATGGATCCCGAATTGATGGTTTCTAACCTGTTGATGGCCCGACAGAGTGTCGATTTTCCGGATCCCGAGGGTCCGATCACGACAACCACCTCACCGCGCTTGATAGTCACGTTTATGTCCTTGAGGACATGGAGTTCCCCGAAGAATTTATCTACGTTTTTTATCTCAACTAGTGGCTCTCCGACCTCAACTTGAGTGATTGATGTCGTGTTCGGTAGCATTGGGTTCACATTTTTGAATCGTAGTCCAATTTCTGGACCCTCCAAAAAATCGGCCTCAATAGTTACCGCAATGTGACTCCTTAGCACCCAGGCCAAATCATCGCAAAACCTCCTTAAAGTAAATTCTAAGGATTGATTACTAGGCTTTGAAAATGACTCAAATTTCCCCTAGGTTCGCCCCTAAACCGCTATTTACATTCGTCGCCACTGGCGAGGCCATCACCTGGGCCATCCTGATCACAGGCCTTATTTTGAGAGCCGTAGGTGTGGATCCGATTGTTGTGACAATCGGGGGTTCAATTCACGGCGCGATGTTCCTAAGCTATGGGGTTATTGCGGCGTTGGTTGGCGTGAATCAACGCTGGAACACCCCGAGAACAATCGGAGCGGTGGCTCTCGCAATCGTTCCTTTTGCCACCGTGCCATTTGAGCGAAGTCTGGCAAAAAAGAAACTTCTAGAGGGGAACTGGCGCACATCGAAATCCGATGACCCAAAGGATTCGGGTTGGTTTGATTCGCTATTTCGCTGGTTTATTGGCCGGCCGTTTGTGCTAATTCTTGCCATGGCAGTTGTGGTCAGCGTCATCTATCTGACCCTGTTGTCGCTCGGCTCTCCAACCGAATGGGGCGAAAGGTTCGCTGAATAGTTCTCAAGCTTCGCAAGACTCGCTGAGCCCATATTGGCTTATTGGAGCCCGTTAGGTGACAATAAGAGAGCGAAGGAGCACTCCAATTGACTATTAAAATAGCCACAACAAACGATCCAGCAGGTCTTAGACACCTGCCACAGCACCACAAGCCGATTGACCGGGATCGCATCAAAATACTTCTGGATCAAGAGTGGGAGCGCTTTATCGCAAGTTCCCCGAAATCTGCGGCTGAGAACATCGTCGCATCTAAGTCGTTGCCACTTGGCGTGACATCAAGCTTTCAACACTGGGACCCATACCCAATTTCAATTGTCTCAGCCAAGGGCGCTTACCTGAAAGACGTCGATGGCCGCAAGTTCCTCGATCTATCGATGGGCTTTGGGGCCATGATGGTGGGCCACTTGAACCCGGCTGTTGTTCGTGAGGTAAAAAAGGCGCTGCGCAAAACCGGCACGCTATTTGTGACTCCCTCTCCAACGGCAACCGATGTAGCCGAGCGCTTCAAGAAGCGCTTCGGCCTAGACATGTTGCGCTTTACCAACTCCGGCACCGAGTCCACGATGTATGCAATCAGGACAGCTCGTGCGGTGACTCTAAAAAAAGGTGTCATCAAGCTTGAGGGTGGTTATCACGGTGGTTATGATCCACTGCAAGTTTCGGTGAAGCCGGCACTGGAGAATATTGGCGATGCCAATGCGCCAACACCGGAGATTCCATTTGAAGTGGTAGCCGGCGATGTCCATGTTGTTCCTTATAACGACCTTGACTACCTAGAGCAGATTATGAAGGATCACGGAAAAACTATCGCCTGTTTCATGATGGAGCCCGTGATGGAGAATCTTTCCATCATTCTGCCCGATGCGGGCTACCTCCAAGGGGTTCGAGATTTATGCGATAAGTATGAAATCGCGTTGATATTTGACGAAGTGAAATCGGGCCTTACCGCTGGAATTGCTGGGGTAGCTGGCCGCACTGGCGTGAAGCCAGATTTAGTGACCCTGGCAAAGAGCATCGGTGGCGGTCTACCCGTGGCTGTGTTTGGCGGCACCCAAAAATACATGGAGGCTGTGACAGATGGTCGAATGGCTCACTTTGGAACCTATAACGGCAACCCCTTGGTGTCGGCGGCGATGAAAGCAGTGGATGAAATTTGCACACCGAAAGCACTCGGTGATGCTGAGGCCATTAACTACGAAACCATTAGACAGCTTGATGAAATCATCGCCCAGTATGAGCTTCCAGCCCACACCATCGCGTTGGGTCTCAAAGGCGCGGTTATTTGGTCCCCGGAACCGGTGCGAAACTATCGCGATTTCAAGGCCACCGACTTCGAGGTTGCAGAACTGTCCTGGCTCTGGGGCGTGAACCGCGGCGTGCTAACCCCTCCGGGGCTAGACGAGCAGTGGTTGGTCTCTTTGGCTCACACCCAAAAAGATATGAATAAGTTGGTCGAAGCCACCAGGGAAATGGCCAAGGCGCTGCGCGCCTAAACAGCAATAACTCACAGACGCTTCTTGGCTTAGGGTTTTGTGGGTAGGGTGAGGGCGGAACAGATGTTCTCTGAACTATATTTCTTTACAAAACGCGGCTTTTGAAGCTGAACATGGGTGGTGATTCGACTTGGTAATGCGCTGGACCTTTCTATCCCATCACGCGCACGTGATGCTTTTACTCGATAAGAATCCAGATTCAAAAATTGATGAGCTTGCTCTGAATTTAGGGATTACCCCTAGGTACACGGTGAGCATATTGAATGACCTTACCGAGGGTGGCTATTTGCGAAAAGAAAAGATTGGCCGCCGAAATCACTACTTTATAAACCGTGAGGCCGAGCTAAGGCATGAGACTTCAAAGCAAAGATCAATTGGTGAGCTAATCGATTCTCTCGGATCGATTGGGGCCTAGCGAATGGATATTCTCTCGGTTGCGGTTCAAAACCTGACTAGCGCGCCGGTATTGGCATTCGCGCTGGGGCTTTTGGCCGCGGCAGTAAAAACAGATTTGCGCCTGCCCGAGCCGATTTATCAGGGAATCTCGATTTATCTTCTGCTGGGAATTGGCATTAAGGGAGGCGTGGCGCTTTCAAATGCCGAGTTTGCCGAGGTCGGCATGCCAATTTTGGGGACTCTTTTATTGGGCGTGACAATTCCGGTGCTGGCATTTTTTATGTTGAAGTTCATGAAAAAGCTTTCGGTGGTCGACCGCGGAGCTTTGGCAGCTCACTACGGCTCCACCTCTTTGGTTACCTTCACCGCTGCAATAATCTTTTACGAGTCGATTTCGATTTCTGTGGAGGGCTACCTAACCACACTGCTTGCAATCCTAGAAATCCCAGGCATCATCGTCGGTCTAATGCTCGCCTCAAGGGGTTTGCGCCGCGAGGTTTCTTGGGGCGAGTCGCTAAGGGAGATTCTCACCGGCAGGTCAATCTTCTTGCTGGCTGGTGGTTTGGCGATTGGCTTTTTAACTAAATCAACTGGCTTTGCCAGAATTGAAGATTTCTTCGTGGTGCTATTCCCCGGCGTCTTAACGCTGTTCCTATTGGAGCTTGGAATTGTTGCGGGTCGAAGACTTTCGGATCTAAAGTCAGCTGGCTTTGGTCTAGTGATATTCGGAATTGGCTTTCCACTTCTAGCAGGCGCCCTCGGTGTCCTAACGGGACATTTGACTGGCTTGAGTCTTGGAGGAGCGGCCACACTCGGAGTGCTTAGCGCCTCGGCTTCTTATATTGCGGCTCCAGCGGCGGTTCGATTGGCGCTTCCAGAGGCAAGCCCCGGAATCTATCTCACGGCAAGCCTCGGGATCACCTTCCCCTTCAATCTCACCTTGGGAATACCGATCATGTTGGAACTCAGTAGGTTCCTAGAAAGCGCAGGGTTCTAATGCTGACAAATCGCAAACTCGTTGTCATTGTGGTGGAGGCGGCATTGGAGAAGAGACTTTCAAAGGATGTAATTTCTCAGGGAGCCAAAGGTTTCACAATCACTCACGCAAATGGCCTCGGCCCAAGAAACCAGAGAGCTGGAGACCTTGAGGGGGGCAACATTAAGCTCGAAACAGTTGTATCTGATGAAATTGCGACCAAAATTATGGAGCTTTTGAGCACTAACTACTTCCCGCACTATGCCTGCAGCGCTTGGATGAGTGACGTGCAGATCCTGCGGGATGCCAGGTATTAGAAAACCAGTCGCAGGGCCGGTTTTGCCAACAATACTTGGCAAAACCAGGGCCTAAACAGCCAATAGCTCCGGCTCATATTTGAGTTGGGACAGTCTCAGAAAAAGTCATTCCGTTCTATTGGGTGGTCTATTTAGGGGTGACAAGTATTTTTCTGGCTAATTTCCTCATTCACTCTGAGACAATTACTGTTTCCAAATAACACCGAGATTGAGGCTTAGGGTGAGCGATCTAGTTATCCACTACCCGCCAGATCTTCCGGTATCCGAGCGCAGAGAAGACATTCTTTCGGCAATCAAGCAAAACCAGGTGGTAATAATTGCGGGAGCCACCGGCTCGGGCAAGACCACTCAACTTCCAAAGATGTGTCTTGAGCTTGGAAGATCATCAATCGCACATACCCAGCCCAGAAGAATTGCGGCTCGCTCGGTGGCTGAGCGCATCTCGGAGGAGCTCAAGGTGAATCTCGGCGGGCTAGTGGGTTACCAGGTTCGCTTTACCGATCAGGCCAGTAAAGACACCAAAATCAAAGTCATGACCGATGGCATTTTGCTGAACGCTTTGCAACGCGACAAGATGCTCAAGCAATACGACACCATCATCATCGACGAAGCTCATGAGCGAAGCTTGAACATCGACTTTTTACTCGGCTATCTAAAGCAGCTCCTCATAAGGCGCCCTGACCTAAAACTAATCATCACCTCGGCAACAATTGACCCGGGTTCCTTTTCTAAACACTTCAATGACGCTCCAATCATCGAGGTCTCCGGCCGCACCTACCCGATTGAGATTCGCTATCGGCCGGTCACTCGGGAGGTTTCGGAAGATGGCGATCCGGATGCCGTAACCACGGCGGCTGATTATCTTGATGGGGTTGTTGCCGCACTCAAAGAACTCGAAGCCGAGCAGGACGGCGACGTTTTGGTGTTCTTATCTGGAGAATCCGAAATTAGAGATTGTCAGGACGCAATTCAGGGCAACATAACCTCAGGCTTATTATTAGGCAATACCGAGGTATTACCTCTATACGGACGACTCAGCTCTGCGGAGCAGCATCGAGTGTTCGAACCTAGCAAGCTAGCAGGGATAAGGCGAAGGGTAATTCTGGCCACTAACGTCGCGGAGACCAGCCTCACAATCCCAAACATCAAATACGTCATTGACGCTGGCACCGCAAGAATCTCGCGATACAGCCCAAGGGCTAAAGTTCAACGTTTGCCGATTGAAGCAGTTTCCCAAGCCAGTGCCAATCAAAGGGCTGGCCGTGCAGGTAGGACATCTCCGGGAACAGTAATTCGACTTTATTCTCAAGAGGATTATCAATCCAGATCCGAGTTCACCGATCCCGAGATTTTGCGCACCAACCTGGCCTCGGTAATTTTGCAGGCTGCAAATATCGGCCTTGGCGACATAACCAAGTTTCCTTTTTTGCAAGCTCCTGATTCAAGGGGTGTCAAAGACGGGCTCGGGCTATTGAGGGAACTGGGCGCAATTGAAGAAAGTGCCGATGTAGTTCTAACCCAATTGGGTAAAGAGCTTTCAAGGATCCCAATCGAGCCGCGCTTTGCCAGAATGCTTGTGGAATCCAAGCGGCATAATTTGGTGCGCGAGGTAATGATTATCGTTGCCGGCCTGACCATTCAGGATCCCAGGGAGCGCCCCTTGGAAAAGCGCGAAAAGGCTGACCTTCTGCACGCGCGCTTTATTGATCCAACGAGTGATTTTTTATCGCTACTTAACCTTTGGAATCATGTCGAAGATCAGCAGGCCAAGCTATCTTCCTCGGCTTTTAGAAGACTCTGCAAGGCAGAGTTTTTGAATTACTTGCGGGTGCGCGAATGGCAAGATCTGATTCGGCAACTAAAAAGTGTGACCAAAGAGCTAGGTCTGAATTTCGGTGGTCGCAAGGTCGATCCGGATGGAATTCACAAGTCCCTACTAGCTGGGCTACTGAGCCAAATCGGGTTGCAGCAGGAGAATGAAAAAAAGGTATTCAAAAACGGCAAACTGCAAAAGCCGAAACGTGTGCAAAGCGAGTACTTAGGTTCTGGAAGCAAGAAATTTGTCATTTTTCCAGGCTCCGCCCTGGCCAAAAAGCCCCCCGAGGCCCTAATGAGCGCGGAGTTGGTTGAGACCAGCAGGCTGTTTGCCCGCATGAACGCGGCAATCGATCCGGCCTGGGCCGAAGAATTAGCTGGAGATCTGTGTAAGCGCCATGTCTCCGAGCCGCACTGGGAAAAAAAGCTAGGTGCCGTTATTGGGTATGAGCGAGTAATCCTCTACGGCCTCACTTTGGTAGCCAAGCGCAAGGTGCAATATTCAAAGCTTGACCCAATGTTTTGCCGAGAGCTATTCATTCGGCACGCATTAGTTATGGGGGAGTGGGATTCGATTCAGCCCTTCGATAAAAAGAATAAGGACTTGCTTTTAGAGCTCGAGGGTATTGCGGAGCGCGCTCGGGCCCCGCAGCTTGCCCCCGGCGAGGAAGATATTTTTCGCTTTTATAACAACCGCATTCCGCTGGATGTCTTTTCAACCCGATCCTTTGAGGGCTGGTGGAAAAGGGCGAGGGTGGAGACCCCAGAGCTGATGACCATGACTAAGTCGAACATCTTGGAAAAAGAGATTCTTGAGCCTAGCGAGCAGGATCTGCCAAAAACCATCTTGGTGAATGGCCAGCAGTTTTCGCTCCGGTATAAATTCGAGCCGGGGGCTAAGGACGATGGGCTCAGCATCTTGGTGCCACTACCAATCTTGGCGAGTTTGGAAAGCAGTGCCTTTGAGTGGCTAGTGCCGGGAATGCGTCTTGAGCTCGTAACGGAGCTGATTAGATCGCTTCCAAAGAGCATCAGAAAAAACGTTGTGCCAGCCAGAGATTGGGCTCAGAAGGCCCTGACTCAACTGCCCGATAACCCAGTCGGTGAGATAACTTCGGCGCTCGCTAAAACCCTGCAGAAGCTAAGCGGAGTCGCCATGAAAGCTGAGGATTTTGCACCGGCCTCGATAGATCAGGGCCTGCGTGTGAAGTATGCGGTTCTAGATGAAAATAACAAGGAACTTGGGCTTAGCTCAAACCTCGCCGAGCTGCAAAGCAGCTTGGCGACCAATAACCGGGCGGCGGTCGCCCTTGCCACCCAGAGCGTCACTAGTCCAATCGAAAGATCGGGAATTCTAAGCTGGGATTTTGATTCTTTGCCTGAAAGTGTCGAGGTGAGCCACGGCGGTAATCTAATTCGAGGATTCCCCGCTCTCGTGCTGGAAAATAAAGATGCCGTCGCAATTCGAGTCTTTTCCACCCACTCAGAGCAACTGAAGCACCACCGAGCTGCGGCGGTGCAGCTTGTGGTTCTGGCGATACCCTCACCCCATAAATACATTGAAAGTCACCTGAGCCCACAGGAAAAGTTGGCCATTGCCGCCATGCCATATCAGGGCCTAGGTGGCTTTGTGCAGGATGTGATTAGAGCCTCTGCCGATTTGGAGCTCGCGAAGATAAATCAAGCGGGTTTGATTTTCAAAAGGGCTGATTTTGAGGGCATTCGCGACTCGGTGGAGGCCAAGTCAATTGAGTTGGCATTCGAAATAGCCAAAATCGTTGCCAGAATCGCGAACGCACTAAGGGACGCGAATAAGGCTATTGCTGAGACTAAAGATTTTGATTTTCTGCAGGTGCTTGCAAGCGAGAAGCAGCACATTTCTGAGTTACTGGGGCCAAGATTTGTGAGCAAGATCGGGCTCGAGAAGCTGCCTAGAATCGAGATATACCTAAGGGCAATCGAGTTGCGAGTTCAAAAACTCAGACAAAATCCGCAGCGCGATAACGTTGCTCAATACGAACTGTCTCAAGCAATCGCAGCTTTTGAATTGGCTGGTGGGAGCTTTGTTGAACCGGGCTTAGGGACAGTCGGGCAGGCCAGGTGGTTGCTTGAAGAATTCAGGGTGAGCCTATTTGCGCAGGGCCTCGGCACCAACGAGCCGGTCTCGCTGCAGCGCATCAAAAAGCTGCTTGGCTAATCGCCCGTTGTGATTAGGTCAATTAGGGCGGGAGTGATTGACCAGTCAGCGCAGCGGTTCTGCTAGCCGTTGAGGAGCAGATTCCTTCCGGCAAAAAGCTTCGAGTTGGTTCGAGAAATAGGTACTAATGTTTGGGGGTGGGTTTGTAAGGGGTTCTATTGTCAGTTCCTATTCAGGCTGGGAGCCTAAAGTTAAGAGATTTGAAATTAGACGCCCAGTGCGAACGAAAAGAACAAGGACATCATGGCTGAACTGCTTTATCGCCTAGGAAAATTCTCTGCAAAAAACGCCTTGGCCGTGCTGGGTGTGTGGCTAATTTTGCTTTCGGGTGTTGGCGCGGCAGCGGTATTTTCTGGTGGGCAGCTTTCAACAGCGATGACCATTGATGGGATTCCATCCCAGGATCTTGCAACAAGCTTGCAAGAGAATTTCCCATCAGCCAGTCGTGGTGCTGGGCAGGTTGTCTTTCATAAAGCAGACGAATCAGCATTCAGCGATGCCGATAAGGCTGGGATTGCCGAACTTTTGGAGTCGGTGACCTTGCTTGAAGGGGTGGACGAAACCGCGGATCCCTTTGTGACCCAAGCCCAGCTTGATTCCCAGCGGGTCGAACTTGAAAACGGCAAGCTTGCAATAGCGGACGGCAAGGTTCAACTGGCTTCCTCGCAGGCTGAGCTTGACGCCGGTCAGCAAGCACTTGATGCGGCAAGAACTGACTTAGAGGAACAAAAGGCGGCTTTAGAGCAGACTCTGGCCGACATGGCCGCAGCTGATGCACCGGGTCAAGAAGCCGTTCAGGGCGGGTTGGCGCAGATTCAGGCTGGACTGGATCAGGTTGCAGCCCAGCAGGAAGAGCTTTCCTCTGGTCAAGCGCAATTAGATTCTGGGAAATTAGAGCTAGCTGATAACGAGTCTCAGCTTTTGGCTGGGGAGCGATTGCTGGAAAGCGCCAATGAATTCAGAACGGTATCCGTTCAGGGTGCAACTGCGATAGCGACCATCTACTTTGATATTCCACTTTCAGAATTAGAGCAGCCAATTGTCGGCGCAGTGGTAGATCTAATCCAGGAGGGAACCCCTCAGGGAGTGCAAGTTGAGTTCACCCAATCCTTGGTCTTCACCCTAGACGGGCTTTTGGGCATTGGCGAGGTAATCGGGCTAGCAGTGGCGGCTTTGGTTCTAACAATCATGCTGCGAACCTTCATTGGGGCTGGACTTCCAGTCATTGCGGCACTCACCGGTGTTGCTATCTCTGCCGGTCTTACGTTCGCGCTTTCCGCGGTGATTGACATGACCAGCGTTACCCCGATTCTGGGAATCATGCTGGGTCTAGCGGTTGGGATTGACTACTCACTGTTTATTCTGAACCGGCACCGACGTCAGCTAAAGACCGGCATGGAGGTGCGCGAATCCATTGGCCTTGCAAACGGCACCAGCGGTAACGCGGTGGTATTTGCTGGAATCACAGTGATTATTGCACTGCTGGCTCTGAACCTGACCGGGGTCGGCTTCTTGGGGTTGATGGGAACCGCGGGTGCGTTGGCAATTGTTATCGCAGTGCTAGTTGCACTGACCATAATTCCGGCGCTTCTTGGGCTGGCTAAGGAGAGAATTCTCACCAAGGCGGAGCGCGCTGAGCGAGAAAAGCTGGGTAGTTTAGCTGACTCGGCGGAAATCCATTTATTGGAAGAGGCCAATGCCTTAAAGAAAAGGACCTTCGCCAATCGTCGTCCCTGGATAGTCATTTTGGGAGTTGTTACCACCTTGGGTATCGTTGCGATTCCAGCGCTCAGCCTCAGGTTGGCTTTACCAGATGGCGGCTCTGAGGCGAGCTACTCGACCGCCTATAAGTCTTATACCTTGATCTCGGATAACTTTGGCCCCGGCACCAACGGCAGCTTGGTTGCCATTGTCGATGTGCCAGAAGAGCTAAATGAAATTGACCTTCTAAACCTGCAAGCAGAGGTGAGCGAGCGTCTGGTTGCGCTTGATGGCGCGACTGCGGTGTTGCCCGGTGGTGTCTCTGAGTCCGGTTTAGACCTGATGTTTGTGGTGGTGCCCAAATTTGGCCCGACCAGCGAAGAAACTGAGCAGCTGGTGTTTGATGTTCGAGCCTTGGAGTCTGAGTTTTCCTCGGAGCTCAATGCGAATATCGAAGTGACCGGTATCGCAGCGGTGAATATCGACATCTCCCAAAAGCTTGCGGATGTGCTTCCGATTTATCTTGGAACAGTCATCGCGCTTTCTTTCCTACTTTTGATTTTGGTCTTTAGGTCCTTTGTTGTTCCACTGATTGCGACCGGAGGATTCCTGCTCACTGTGATCGCGACCCTCGGTGCCGTAGTCGCGGTTTATCAATGGGGCTGGCTCGGGGACTTCTTGGGAGTTGCTCAACCCGGGCCGATTTTGAGCTTCCTGCCGACTATCTTGATTGGAATCTTGTTTGGGTTGGCGATGGATTACCAGCTGTTCTTGGTATCAGGTATGCGGGAAGCTTATGTTCACGGTAAGAGCCCGAAGGATGCCATCGACTCCGGTATTAATCTTGGTCGACCTGTCGTGATTGCTGCGGCAATCATCATGATCTCGGTCTTTGGTGGTTTCGCTTTCTCGCATATCACAATGATTAAGCCCATGGGCTTCGGTCTCGCTATCGGAGTTCTAATAGATGCATTCCTAGTGAGACTGCTGCTGGTTCCGGCCCTTATGAGCGTGGTTGGAAAGTCAGCTTGGTGGTTACCGAAGTGGCTGGATAAGATTTTGCCAGATGTTGATGTCGAGGGTTCCAAGCTCGAGCGAAGCCACATGAAAATCTAGTTTTGAATAAAAAAGCCCTAGGACAATTCGCCAAAAATCTCAGCGGCACTTTGTCATGAGGGATTATGAGTCCTAGACTAAAAAAACAATGAACGAAGGAGTTCTATATGGCTAAAACAGCCAAGTCGCCAGATGTGTATATCAAGGGGCTGCGCAAATACAACGTTGTCGCAGGATTTTTACACTTGGCCCAAGCCGCCGGCTTGACTTATGTATTAACACTTTTGGATAATCAAATCCTTTTCCCGGTGACCATCGAGTACCCAACAGGTCCCCCGGGAGTTCCCGCTCCAACAGATTTAGTAACACTGTTTGACATTAACATTGGCGCCGGAGCAATCGGATTCTTGGCGCTATCGGCGCTGTTCCACTTCATTATTTCCTCGCCAATGTTCTATGGCCGCTATAAAGCTGGGCTAAAGAAAAATCACAACTACTTTCGCTGGGTTGAATATTCACTGAGTTCATCAGTGATGATCTTCTTGATTGCGCTGCTAAATGGGATTAACGGCGTGGCAGCGCTAATCGGAATCTTTGCGGTGAATGCGTCGATGATCCTCTTTGGTGCTCTTCAGGAAAAGTACGAGACTCCGGGAAATGGCAAGGGCCTTCCTTTCATCATGGGTTCAATGACCGGAATTGTTCCTTGGTTGATTCTTATCCTCTATATCTGGCAGCCGGGCGCGACAAATGCATCTGAGATTCCAGGCTTTGTCTATGGGATCGTTATTGCACTGTTCTTGTTCTTCAACACCTTCGGTTTCAACCAGGCCTTCCAGTACAAGCAAATTGGTCCATGGAAGAACTACCTATTCGGTGAGACAACCTATATCACCCTTAGCTTGGTCGCTAAGTCAGTTTTGGCATGGCAGGTATTCGCCGGAGCAGTTATTCCGGCAATCGCAAGCTAAATCTGCTCATTTCGAAACCACCTCGAGTCGAACTCGGGGTGGTTTTGAGTTTGCGAGACCGCTCATTTGGCGGCCCTTAGCTTAGATTCGGAATACCCCCAGGGCTTTTTAGGCCTTAATCGGCTAACCTTATAAAGTCTTAGGTTCATCCAATTACGGGGGCAATCTTGCATCTAAATTCTCACATTCTCATTGACCAGTCACACCGACAGGCTTGGAGTGCCGACTCTTTATTGGCGGCAAAGATGAATCCTGCGAACCCTAAAGATGCTGGCTATTCAACCCTTGCCGCTTCGGCAGCCGAGGCTGGCTTTGCGGTCAGCATCAATGAAAAATTAGCTATCACACCAGAGCTTCTCAAAGATGTTGACATCTTGGTTTTGCCGCACGCTTCTTTAGATGACTGGGAGAACACGGTTGGCTACGGAGAGCCAGTGCTGTTGAAATCTGAAATCGATTCCATCAAAGATTTCGTTGCCGCCGGAGGTGGAATGCTGGTTTTGGGCGAAACCGAGCAGCGCAAATATGGCAATAATTTCAATGAACTTATATTGCATTTTGGCCTGGAGCTAAGTAATTTAACCGTGCAGGATTCGACCAGCAATTTTAGAGAAGTCGCGAGCTGGCCGATTGCCGAGATACCCAAGCTTGTGCACGGGGACTTTGGTTATAAGACCAAGAAGGTCTGCCTTTATCGAGCTGGAACGATTTCGGTTTCTGAGTCGGTTGAGGCCGAGGTGTTCTTGCGCTCCAGCGCCACAGCGCTACCTGCAGGTGCCGCACTCGGTGTCGCGGTGAGGTACAAAGACGGCAGAGTCGTCGTAATGGCAGACTCAGATTTGTTTGGTGATGACTCGATTAATGATTTGGACAATCTGCAGCTTTGGTTGAACATCGCAGGCTGGCTGTCTAATTCACGAGTTGCTCTTTTGGCGAACTCGAAAAAAGACCCTAATTGGAGTGCTACCGATTTGAGTTGGCAGCGTTTGGTTTTAGCCGTTGAGCAGCTGCGCCCAATGCAAGATGCCAAGGGTGCGATCCTTGATGCCTCATTACACATCAGAGCCCAAGAATTACTTGAGGATGTTCTTATTGCTATCCAGGGACTTGCTGCAAGGTTTAGCCACCAGGCTCAGTACCTAGCGGCCTGTGAGGCCGATTTGAAGAATTGGAGCGCGAGCGGTTTTGGGGTGCCAGATTTCTATGACTCTTTGGCACTTTTTCGACCCGATCAAGCTCGAGTGGATGGCATTCAGCACCTGGCCGTGTTTTCGATGTATACCCAAAACGGAAATCCAAATCGCAATCTTGAGGCCGTGGTAATCAACACCTTCTGGCCGGATTGGTTGGCAAAACAAGAAATCAAATACGCTAACCCAGCCTTCATTCCGATTGAGTTCGTTGGCTTCACAAATGGTTACGACACCAATTCAGCAGTGTTTTTTCCAGAGACCGTATCGGTTAGAGAAGTGGCCACCTATCACTGGGGTGGCATATTCTGCGATCGAGAAGCGGCTCGGTTCCGCAAGGTTGTTTCTAGTGCTCAAGAGCTTTTACACCTACCGCTTCCAGCTGATGCTGAGCGCTTGGTTAGTGACCAGCAGTTAGCGCAGGAGACCTTCGTGTTATGGGACTTGATTCATGACCGCACTCACTCCAAAGGTGACCTACCCTTTGATCCATTCATGATCAAGCAGCGAATGCCGTTTTGGATGTATTCGCTGGAAGAATTACGCTGCGACCTAACAACCTTCAGGGAAACCCTAGTGTTAGAGGTTGATGGAGATCCGCTCGCCAGATACATGCGCTACGCGATTTTATTTGACCGGTTGTTCCGCTTCCCTATTACCGGAGGCAGGGTTCGCAACTACGATGGGCTCGGCGGTCAGATCATCTTTGCGAAACTTCACCAGGCTGGGGCATTGACTTGGACCGATAACCGCTTGACTTTCGATTGGGACCTAGTGGTTCCGGTCATGGTCGAACTTTGCGAAGAGGTGGAGGCTCTTTATCATGGCGGTATTAACCGCTCAAGGCTCGCTCAGTGGATTGCGGCCTATGAGTTTGTTACTCGCCTGGTCCCGGCTCACCCTGGATCAAATTGGGCCAAGGGCAAAGACCAGCTTCCAACCGCCGGTGAACTCAAAGAGATGGTCAGCTTGGTGCTGGATGACGAGTTCCCACTCAATATGTTCTACGAGACTCTAAACCGCAAGTTGGCCGATGTGGTGGCTTCGACAAAAGGAATTGCGGCTTAGGTAACTGCTGATTTCAATTATTAGAAACCTTCAGCTTCAGGAGAGACGTTCAATGAGTAAAAGAGGCTTCGCAAGCGATAACTATGCGGGAGTTCACCCTAAAGTGCTAGAGGCTATGGCCTTGGCGAATGAGGGTCACCAGGTGGCATACGGTGAGGACACTGAAACTGAGAAATTTGGCGAAATAGTCAAAGAGCTTTTTGGCAAAAATGCCGTTGGCTATCCGGTTTTTAATGGCACTGGAGCCAATGTGATTGCCCTGCAGGCTGCGACTAAGCGTTGGGAAGCAGTAATCTGCGCCCAGAGCGCACACATCAATGTTGATGAGGGGGGCGCTCCAGAAAAGATGGCCGGCCTAAAGCTTTGGACCGTGGAAACTTCCGATGGAAAGCTAACCCCAGAGTTGGCCGCTACTCAAATCTTTGACGTGGGAGTGGTTCACAGGGCGCAAGCCTCGGTCATCAGTATTACTCAAACCACCGAAATGGGAACTCTCTACAGCGTCTCTGAGATTAGGGCTTTAGCTGACTTAGCCCATGAGTGCGGCATGCTCCTGCACCTGGATGGTGCCAGACTCTCGAATGCGGCTGCGGCTCTGGGAAAGACTTTTAAAGAGTTCACAACCGATGCTGGTGTTGATCTGGTTTCACTGGGTGGCACCAAGATTGGCGCGATGGCTGCCGAGGCGGTTATCGTGACCGATGGCTCTAGTGTTCGCGGTGCAGCCCTCGCGGAAGCTATGCCGTTTTTGCGCAAGACCTCGATGCAGCTGCCCTCCAAGATGCGGTTCGTCTCAGCGCAGCTCAACGCATTATTCGAAAATCATGCCGAGCTGGCTTTAGCAAATGCCAGGGTGGCTAATTCGATGGCTGACCTTTTATATGCCGGAGTCGTGAAATTATCTAAGGAGCATCCCAGCATCACAGTGCCGAATCCAACTCAGGCAAATGCGGTGTTTCCAATTTTGCCTCAGGAGGTTACCGAGCGGATTCAGCAGGACTATCGGTTCTATGTTTGGGACCAATCAAATGGCCAAGTTCGTTGGATGTGCGCTTGGGATACCACTAAAGAGGATGTGGCTGGAATTTTGGCTTCGTTAGAAGCGGCGCTTTAGAGATGGGCTTAATCACGTAGTCGAAGGGCCAGGCGGATCTCGGGAAGCTTCTTGCCCGCAAACTGGTTCTAGGACTTTGGGTAATCCCAAACTTTTTGAAATGACCGAAATAGTAATCACATAAAAAGGAGAATCTTATGGAACAAAGCGGTACCTGCCCAGTAATTCACGGGGCACAAACCAAAGTCGGCTCGGCGAGCATGGACTGGTGGCCAAATGCTCTAAATCTTGAAATTCTTAGCCAGAACGACACCAAATCAAACCCCATGGGTGCAGATTTTGACTATCACGAGGAGCTTAAAAAGCTAGACGTTGATGCTCTCAAAAAGGACCTGCACGCTTTCATGGTCGAGTCTCAGAGTTGGTGGCCAGCTGACTGGGGCCACTACGGCGGATTAATGATTCGGATGGCTTGGCACTCGGCAGGTACCTATCGCACCGCAGATGGTCGTGGCGGTGGAGGCTCGGGAAGTCAGCGCTTCGCCCCCTTGAACTCTTGGCCAGATAATGTGAACTTAGATAAGGCCAGGCGGTTGCTTTGGCCAATAAAGAAAAAGTATGGCAACAAGCTTTCCTGGGCGGACCTCATGATTTTGGCCGGCAACATGGCCTATGAATCCATGGGTCTAAAGACCTTCGGCTTTGGTTTTGGCAGAACAGATATTTGGCAGCCTGAAAAGGATGTTTATTGGGGTGCCGAGCAAGAGTGGCTAGCACCTTCGGACTCTAGATATGAAGATGTAGAGATTCCATCGAGCATGGAGAACCCATTGGCGGCCGTTCAGATGGGCCTGGTTTATGTGAACCCGGAGGGCGTTAACGGCAAGCCTGATCCACTTAAAACTGCTGGTCACGTGCGCGAAACATTTGCCCGGATGGCTATGAATGACGAGGAGACCGTTGCGCTAACCGCCGGCGGTCACACTGTAGGAAAGATGCACGGCAATGGCCGTGCTGAAAACCATGAGGCAGTTCCGGCGGCAGCAGGTCTTCACGAAGCCGGTCTTGGTTGGATGAATCACACAACCAGAAGCATTGGCACTGACACCGTTTCTTCAGGTCTCGAAGGCGCCTGGACCACCCACCCCACCAAGTGGGACAACGGGTATTTCTCCATGCTCTTTAAGCACGAATGGGAATTGGTAAAGAGTCCAGCCGGAGCGTTTCAGTGGGAGCCAATCAATATTGCCGAAGAAGATATGCCGGTCGATGTCGAGGACTTCTCAGTTCGTAAGAACCCGGTTATGACCGATGCCGATATGGCAATGATTAAAGACCCGGCGTATCTGGAAATCTCTAAGAAGTTCTATGCCGACCCGGATTACTTCTCGGACGCGTTTGCAAGGGCTTGGTTCAAACTCACCCACCGAGACATGGGACCAGTTGTAAGGTATTTCGGCCCAGATGTGCCGAAAGAAGAGCTGATTTGGCAGGACCCGGTTCCAGCCGGTAATAAGTCATACGACCTAACCGCACTGAAGGCAAAGATTGCTGAATCGGGACTGTCAGTCTCGGACATGGTTTCCACCGCATGGGATTCGGCACGCACGTTCCGCGGATCGGATTTGCGCGGCGGAGCTAACGGTGCTCGAATTCGACTGGAGCCACAAGTCGGCTGGCTCGGTAATGAGTCTGAGCGACTAAACCGGGTACTTGCGGTACTGGAGCCAATTGCCAATCAGGCCGGGGCAAGCCTGGCTGATGCTATCGTGCTGGCGGGAAACTTGGGCATCGAGCAGGCGGCCAAGCTTGCGGGACATCAGATTGCAGTTCCGTTTTCACCGGGCCGCGGAGACGCGTCCCAGGAATGGACCGATGTTGAATCATTTGAACCGCTAGAGCCAATCCACGATGGCTTCAGAAACTGGATCAAAGAAGATTACACAGTGGGGGCAGAGGAAATGATGCTCGACCACGCTCAGCTTTTGGGTCTTACGGCCCATGAGATGACCGTTTTGGTTGGCGGCATGAGGATGCTTGGCACCAACCATGCTGGCACCAAGCACGGTGTTTTCACCGAGCGTGAAGGCCACCTAACAAACGACTTTTTTGTGAACCTTACGGACATGACCTATGTCTGGGAACCGGCTGGCTACAACCTCTACAACCTGAGGGATCGCAACACTGGAAAAGTAAAGTTCACCGCTACGCGGGTTGATCTAGTGTTTGGCTCTAATTCAATCCTGCGGGCATACTCCGAGGTCTATGCCCAGGATGACAATGGTCCAAAGTTTGTCAAGGACTTTGTTGCCGCTTGGAATAAGGTCATGAATGCAGATCGGTTTGATCTGAAGTAATTCTTTGGCGAACCTGAATTATCCCGGCCAAGCCCCTCCGCTTTGGCCGGGATTTTTCTTGGGTAGGAAGCTTTGTTTTTCGTCACGAAAAATTATCGGATCACGAACCAAACTCGGGCGAGTACCAATTTGCTTAGGTAATTGGTTGCGCCAAGCATCTCCCAGCAGTCAAGCAGCATTGGAAGAGCTGAACCCAGTCCCTACTACACTTTGTGATTACAAAGTTAATTCGTCAAAGGAGTCGACATGGGAAATCAAATGCGCATAGGCCTTATCGGAACCGGCAGAATTGGCTTGGTGCACGCGCAGAGCGTGGCGTCAACTCCGGGTGTGGAGCTCAGCATGGTGGCGGATGTTTTCTTAGAGGGAGCTCAAAAGACGGCTACCGAATTTGGCGGTCAGGCAAGCTCGGACCCTTATTCGGTTTTCGATAAGTCAAAGGTAGATGCGATCATAATCGCATCTCCAACTTCGACTCATATTGATTTGATTGAAGCGGCTATTGATGCAGGGATCCCTGTCCTTTGTGAAAAGCCAATCGATTTGGAGATTGAAAGAGTCGAGGCGCTTCGTGAAAAGGCGGCTGGATCTAAGACCGCAATTGTTTTGGGTTTCAACAGAAGGTTCGACCCGCATTTCAACTCTGTCCACAAGCGAGTGGCGGCCGGTGAAATTGGCAAACTAGAGCAACTCGTGATCATCTCTAGAGACCCAGCGCCGGCAAGCAATGACTACCTAGCGGTCTCGGGTGGCATCTTCAGGGACATGACTATTCACGATTTTGACATGGCCAGATTCTTTGTGCCGGAAATCGTCTCGGTGACCGCAAACGGCTTCAACCAATTCTCAAAGGACATAGCTGACTTAGGTGACTTTGATGCTGTGTCGGTGACTCTCCGTGGAGCAAACGACGAGCTAGTTGCGATTACGAACTCCAGGCATGCCATTTATGGTTTTGATCAGAGGCTGGAAGCCTTTGGCGATAAAGGAATGCTGAGGGTTGAGAACATTACCGAGACCAACGTTCGCCACTACACCGCCGAGCGTGTTGAAGCTAGGGAGCCTTACCAAAACTTCTTCTTGCAGCGCTACATGGATTCCTACCGCCTAGAGCTGCTGGCCTTCATCGGCCGCATTAATGGTGAAGTGACGGACAGCCCAGAATTTGAAGATGGAAGAGCTGCGCTGATTCTGGCAAATGCTGCTCTCGAGTCAGCAAAGACTGGAAAGACGATCTCGGTCGTAGCATAATTCAGAATTTGTTATAACAAAGTCAAAAACTCTGGCAGAATGGCTGGAGGGAGGTAAACCATGAGTCATGATCTGATTTCCATGGGCAGAATCGGTGTCGATATCTACCCGCTTCAAATTGGGGTAGGGCTTGAAGAGGTAACCACCTTTGGAAAGTTTTTGGGCGGAAGTGCTACCAATGTTGCTGTTGCCGCATCGAGATACGGCTTAAGTTCTGCGATTATCACCAAGGTCGGGCAAGACCCTTTTGGCAATTATTTGGTGAGTGAGCTTGAGCGACTCGGGGTGGACAATCAATTTGCTGGTCGGTCCAAAGACCTCAAAACCCCAGTTGTATTTTGTGAGATTTTTCCACCAGATGATTTTCCGATTTACTTTTACCGAGAGCCAAAAGCCCCGGATTTAGAAATTAGGGCTGACGAGCTTGATCTAGAAGCCATCAGAGCCGCAGGAACCTTTTGGTTTACCGTCACAGGCCTAAGCCAGGAGCCTTCAAGGGCCGCGCACCATAAAGCCCTAGAGGTGCGGGAGGGCAAGAGCGAAACGATTATTGATCTAGATTATCGAGAAGTCTTTTGGGATTCTGAGCTTGAAGCTCGAGATGAAATTGCCAGGGTGCTAGGTAAGGTCACTGTTGCGGTGGGTAATCGCGAGGAATGCCAGGTGGCTGTTGGAGAGTCTGACCCAGACCGCGCAGCCGATGCTCTTCTGGAGCGCGGGGCAAGGCTAGCAATCGTAAAGCAGGGCCCTAAGGGGGTCCTGGCAAAAACCAAAGAGCAGCGAGTAGTGGTGGAGCCCTACCCGGTTGAGGTCATAAATGGGCTCGGTGCTGGCGACGCTTTTGGCGGAGCACTTTGTTACGGACTTAGCCAGGGCTGGGAGCTTGAAAAAATATTGCGGTTTGCGAATGTCGCAGGAGCAATCGTTGCCTCCAGGCTGGAGTGTTCCACAGCCATGCCTTTCGCTCAAGAAGTAGAGGTAATCTTGAAGGAGAAAAAATGGGCCTAACTATTGAGCAGATTACTGATCTTCGAGTTACGGACCCGAAGGCTATTCGGCTAAATCTCAAGGAGCGTGCGCGACGCCCAATTGTGCAAGGCGACGGTAATTTATTTATCTTGGCTGCCGATCACCCCGCAAGAGGGGCGCTTTCAGTAAATGGCAGAGAAAACGCCATGGCCGATAGGCATGACTTATTGCAGCGCTTCGCCAAGGTGCTAGGCAATCCTCGGGTTGATGGAGTGCTTGGAACCCCGGACATTCTTGAAGAGCTGACGCTCATGGGCTTGATGGAAGGTAAGTTGGCGGTCGGCTCCATGAACCGAGGTGGAATTCGAAACTCGGTATTTGAGTATGACGATCGCTTTACTTCTTATACCCCAAAGGCAATCAGCGATAGTGGCATCGACTTTGCAAAAACACTGCTGAGGATCAATCTGTCCGACCCGGCAACCGTAAGAACTCTCGAAGAGCACGCCCGGGTAATAGATCAGTGCAATGAACTCTCTTTGCCTATTCTGCTTGAACCATTTATGAGTGAGCGGGTTGATGGCAAACCAACCAACATCTTGACCACCGAGGCGGTCGAACTATCTGTTGCAATTGCATCGGGGCTGGGGTCCTCTAGCGCTTACAGTTGGTTGAAGTTACCGGTGGTCGAAAACATGGAGCGAGTCGTGCGAGCATCAACTCTGCCCGTTTTGCTTTTGGGTGGTGATGGCAACAGCGACCTAGGTGAGCTCTTTGAAAGCTGGAGTAGCGCCTTGGCCCTGCCAGGTGTTAGGGGTTTGGTGGTTGGAAGATCGCTACTTTACCCCGAAGACGGCGACGTTGTGAAGGCCGTTGAGGCTGCTTCGCGTCTAGTTCACCCTTAGAAAATTTGATTTGGAGAGGAAATAATGAGAATCATACCGATGTGGATAAACGGAAAAGCAGTGCCAAGTAACTCAGGCCGAATGGGAGATGTCTACGACCCCGCACTCGGTGAAGTGACGGCTCAGGTTGGTTTCGCTGATCAGGCTGAAATAAATAGCGCAATAGCAGCGGCGAAAGAGGCTTTCCCGGCCTGGCGAGATCTCTCGTTAGCCAAGAGGCAATCAATCATGTTCAAGTTTCGTGAGTTACTGGAAGCAAAAAAACCGGAATTAGCCGCAATCATTACCGCAGAGCACGGCAAGGTTCTTTCCGATGCTCTGGGTGAAATCACTAGGGGCCAAGAAGTTGTTGAGTTTGCTTGCGGCTTGGCCCACCTTCTAAAGGGAGAGTTTTCGGAGAATGCTTCCACGAACGTGGATGTTTATTCGATGAAGCAACCCTTGGGGGTTATCGGAATCATCTCACCATTTAATTTTCCCGCCATGGTTCCGATGTGGTTTTTCCCAATTGCTATTGCCGCCGGCAACACGGTGGTTATCAAGCCGAGTGAGAAAAATCCTTCGGGGTCTATCTGGATGGCGGAACTGTGGAAAGAGGCAGGGCTTCCAGACGGCGTATTCAACGTGCTAAACGGAGATAAAGAAGCCGTGGATGGCCTATTGAATCACCCGGACGTGCAATCGATTTCCTTTGTTGGATCTACCCCGATTGCGCAGTACATCTATGAGACCGCAGCCAAAAATGGCAAGCGGGTGCAGGCCCTGGGTGGCGCAAAAAACCACATGCTGGTCTTGCCGGACGCCGATTTGAACTTGGTAGCGGATTCAGCGATTAATGCTGGATTTGGATCTGCGGGCGAAAGATGCATGGCAATTTCCGTTGTCCTGGCAGTCGAGCCGATCGCGGATGAATTGATTGGCCTGATTCAAGATCGCATGAAGCTGATAAAGGTCGGCGATGGACGAAGGTCTTGCGACATGGGGCCACTTGTAACTAAGCAGCACCGGGACAAAGTCGCCTCCTACATTGAGCAGGCGAGTGTGGATGGTGCGGATATAGTCGTGGATGGCCGAATCGTCGAGGCCGATGGAGCTGCCAACGGCTTCTGGCTTGGTCCCACCTTGATTGACAAGCTACCAACTAGCTCTAGGGCCTATAAAGAAGAAATCTTTGGCCCAGTCCTGTCGATTATTCGGGTTTCCAGCTACCAAGAGGGTCTTGATCTAATCAACTCCGGGGAATTTGGGAACGGGACTGCAATCTTCACAAACGATGGCGGTGCAGCCAGAAGGTTCCAAAATGAAGTTGAGGTTGGAATGATTGGGATTAATGTTCCAATCCCGGTTCCAGTTTCCTACTTCAGCTTTGGTGGCTGGAAGCACTCGCTATTCGGAGATTCCAGAGCTCATGGTGCAGAAGGTTTCCGATTCTTTACCAGGGAAAAAGTTGTCACTTCTAGATGGCTTGACCCAAGCCACGGTGGAATCAATCTGGGGTTCCCACAAAACTGATGAGAATTGCCGTGACCGGCTCCACTGGATTCGTCGGGAGCAACATCGTGACTGTCCTTAGCAATGTCGGTCACGATGTGGTTGGTCTGATTAGAAAACCCCAGAGTATGCCTTGGGAAACTAGGGAAGTCGATTTTTCGGCTGAGGAATCTCTAGTTAAACAAATGCATGATTGCCAGGTGGTTGTTCACTGCGCAATTGCCAACGACTTTAATCGCCTGATGCAGGATAGGCCTTTTGCCTATGACGCTTTTGTGGGGATGACCTCTAGGGTGGTTCGGGCTGCGAATCAAGTGGGAGCCAAGCCAATCTATATCTCGACTGATTGGGTTATGGATGGGACCTCTCATCTTGTTATTGAATCTGATCCCGGCAACCCGCTTAATATATACGGCTACCTAAAAGCCCTAGGGGAGCAGGTGGTAAGGGATTTGGCTCCCAGCAATGGGGCGATTTGCAGGATTGGCGGTGTGATGGGGGTCCATCAAACAAAAGCCGAAGGGCCCAGAAACCAAGATGTTGGTTTCGGTTATTTTGTGACCTCATTGGTCAAAGCGCTGCAAGCCAATCAAAGCTTTGCAGTTTGGTCGGGAGATCGGGTAAACAACATCGCCACCCCATCACTGGCCTCTGAGATTGGTGCCCAAATCGACAGGATAGTGTCGCTCGACGAGTCAGGAACATTTCATCTAGTTGGGGACGACGCTATCGACAGGTTCGGTTTGGCAATGATGGCGGCGAGAATCTTTCATCTACCAAGCGATTTAATCCTCCAAACCGAGCCACCAGAATCTGAGCTCTTCCCAGCCGCGGTTCCGGTTGACACTTCCTTGGATAATAGGCTGACCAAAAAGAAGCTCAAGCTCGGACCAACGAGCCTAAATGATCTACTTATAGCCCTGAGGCGTGAGCTTGAAACTGGAACACTTGCCCCTATAACGACTCATCTTCCGAGAGCTTGACCTTTTGAATTTCGTGTGTCAGAGCCTCTAGTTCTGCACCGCCAGCCATTGCCCTGGTTAATTCATCAAGCTCCACGGTTTCGCGCTGGAAGTCATTAATCATCTTGCCCCGGTTGAGAAGATAAAAGCGATCGCCAACCAAAAACGCGTGGTGCGGGTTGTGGGTGATGAAAACCACTGCGACACCGCGCTCTTTCGCGGCCAAAACATACTTTAGAACAATGCCCGATTGTCTAACACCCAGGGCACTGGTTGGTTCGTCCAAAATCAAAACCTTGGCACCGAAATAAACCGCTCTAGCAATAGCCACAGCCTGACGCTCGCCCCCACTCAGGGTTCCAATTGCTTGGTCGGTGTCCCTAAGATCAATGCCCATTCTCAAGAGCTCTTCTTTGGCAAGAGTTTTCATCTTTTTAACATCGAGTCGACTCAATGGCCCCCAGCCCTTGGTGATTTCGTTTCCAAGAAAGAAGTTTCTCCAAACTGACATCAGTGGGATGGTGGCCAGGTCTTGGTAGACCGTGGCTATTCCCCTAGCAAGCGCGTCTCTTGGGGAATTGAAAGAGATTTTCGAACCCTCTAGTAGAAATTCACCAGAGGAGGGTGCGTGAACGCCACTCAGGGTTTTGATCAATGTGGACTTACCGGCACCATTGTCACCTAAGACGCAAGTGATAGTGCCGGCTTGCACCTCCATGGTCACATCGGATAGCGCAATGACGCTTCCAAACTGCTTTCCGACATTTTTTAGCTCAAGTGCCGCGGTCATTTTTTACCACCCTTGGTTGAGGTTCTGCCAACAAAGCTATTGATGAGAACTGCGATGAACAGGATGGCGCCCAAGAAGGTGAATAGCCAGTCTGAATTCCAAAGTGCGAAGGGGATGCCGATGTAGGCCATGCCCATAACGGCGGCTCCAATCGAAGCTCCAATGGCCGAGCCTTTACCTCCGGTGAGCAGGGTTCCTCCTACGACAGCGGCAATGATGTAGAAGAACTCCATTCCCACACCCTGACCCGCCTGCATGCCCTTGAGGCGAAGCACCAACATGATCCCAACTAACGCCGCAGCGCCCGAGGTCATCATGAATAAAATGATTTTTGTTCGGGCTACTGGGACTCCGGCATTGCGGGCGGCATTTGCATCGCCACCGGATGCGAATATCCAGTTGCCAAATTTAGTTCTAGTGAGCACCCAGGTGGCCAAAAGGGTTAGCGCAATCCACCAGAACAGCGTGATCTGAAAGTTAGATCCCAGGATCTCTATTTTTGAGGCAAAAATTGCTTCCGCTTGTTCGAAGTTGGGGGCTTCATCAGTGTTCGCTACTCGAACCGTGCCGGTGATTTCCTTGGTTACCGCTAGGTTCGCGCCTCGCAAGACGAAGAAGGTGGCGAGTGTGACAATAAAAGATGGAAGTCCGGTTTTGACCACCAGCCAACCGTTTACAAAACCCACAAGAAGTGCAAAAACCAAAACCAGAGCAATCGAAGACCAAATGTCTAAGCCAAGTTCGGTTACCAGCATTCCGGTTAGGAGTCCTGAAGTGCCAACCATTACTCCGGTGGAGAGGTCAAACTCCCCACCAATCATCAAAAGGGCGACAAAGACCGCAATGATGCCAATGGGAGCGGCGATGTCGGTCCAGCCTGCGATGCCGCCGGGCTGACCAAAGTTTCCCGTGGTGTCAAAAGAGGAGAAAAGGGTGAAGATGGCAATCGCGCCAAGAAGAGCCCCAAATTCTGGCCTTTTCAAGAGTTTGTTTAGAAATGTGGACTTTTTTACTCGCTCATCTTTTATTGCGCTGCTCATCGCTACTCCTAAATCCGAATGCTAATAAGAAAAAACTGGTGGGCCGAGTTCCCCCAACCCACCAGTTTTAATTGTTCCTTAATTACTAGCGAGTTCCAGACTCCACCAGCGACATTACCTTGTCAACATTTGACGAAGTGACAAAACCTGGTCCAGTGTACATTGGCAGGCCTCCACCGAGCTCGTGTCCGTTGGTTAGGTTTAGGTACAACAAGGTGACCGCTAGGTAACCTTGTGCATACTGCTGCTGGTCAATTGCGAATGCGATTGTCCCATCCTTGATGGCCTGCAACGCGTCGCCAGACATGTCAACAGTTCCAATCATGATGTCGCGTCCCAGTTCTTCAACTGCTGGCAGTGCTGCCTTGGCCGCGATGTCAGCGTTTAGAGCGAAGACTGCGTCGATGGATGGGTCGGCCTCAAGAGCTGCCTTGATCTTTGCGCTTGCAGCAGTTAGGTCCTGAAGTCCACCATCTAGGTTGAAGTCAACAACGTTGCCGAAGGTTTCACGAGCGCCATTGCAGCGATCCTGAAGCCCCAAGTTTGCTGCCTCTTGAATTGGGCAGAGCACCTTTGTGACACCGGCCTCCTTGAACTTGGTACCAGCTTCGCGGCCGGCAACAATCTCATCTTGGCCCACGTGTGTAAATGCGCCTAGTTCCTTGAATACATCAGAACCGGAGTTCAGAGTGACCAAAGGAATACCAGCAGCAGCGGCTGCCAACATTGCATCTTTAATCGCGCCTGGGTCTGGTGCAGAAGCGGCGATAGCGTCGCAGCCTGCAGCAATACCGGCGTCAATTGTTGCGGCTTGACGTGCAGAGTCGTTGATTGAGCCCTGGTAATCAATTGTGATTCCTAGATCTTTACCAGCTTGCTCGGCACCGGCTTGAGCAACTGACCAGAATGTTCCGCCATCACCGTGGGTGTAGACGCAGACCTTGATGTCGCTTGTTACGGCGCCATCTGCTCCGGTTGAGTCATCAGCAGCTTGGGCACAACCTGTAAGCGCAAGAACCGAAATTGCAGCTATTGCGGCAAGTTTCTTGATGTTCATAAATAACCTCTCTTCGTTGAGTTAGCACCAGTCAAAAAAGGTATTTGCATGGCTAATCATTAGTATCGTCCTTTGTTATGACAAACAACGCGCACAAATTAACCTTGTTATGAAAAAGAAACTTTCGGCGCCTCCAAAGACTTTGTTTTGGTTTTATTTGTAATAACAAAGTATTAGGCTTTAGAGACTTAGGAGATTGCAATGACGCGTCATGAATTACTGATTTCTGGCTGGAGGCCCAGCTCGAGCACCAGATATGAATCAGTGGTGTCGCCTTATAACGGTGAGGTTGTCGGTGAGGTTGTAGCCGGCGCGAAAAAAGACGCAGAGTATGCGGTAGAGCAGGCGGAGATAGCCGGGGCACTTTGGCGCAGGACCCCCGCTCATAAGCGACAAGAAATTATGATGGCCGCCGCAGCGATTGCGGATACTCGCCAAGAGGAAATTGCCCAAATAATTTCCCGAGAAAACGGTAAGAGCATTTTGGAGGCTCGTGGTGAAGCCGGCAGAAGCGGCGAGCTAATCCGTTTGGCAGCATTTGAAGGCGCTCACCTTTACGGCTCAACCCTTCCCTTAGATGCGAACAAGGGTACGGGCTTAGAAAAAATCGGATTCACCATTCGCCAACCAGTTGGTGTGGTCGCGGCGATTAGCCCATTCAACTACCCAGCGTTGCTGGTACTTCACAAAATTGCCCCCGCTTTGGCCGTGGGCAACGCGGTCGTGCTCAAGCCGGCTAGGACAACTCCGCTTACCGCTATCGCTCTAGCACAATGTTTTTTTGATGCTGGTTTGCCCGAGGGCGTGCTGAGTGTGATCACCGGACCGGGTGCCGAACTGGGACACTCACTGGTGACAAACCCGAAAGTCAGAAAAATCTCTTTTACTGGATCAACCTCGGTGGGAGAATCCATCACCCGGGTCGCCGGAGTAAAAAAGCTCTCCCTGGAACTTGGTGCTTCTTCTCCCGTGATAGTGCTAAGTGACGCCGACATCGAACTTGCCGCGAGCGCAGTGGCCCTGGGTGGCTACATAAACGCTGGGCAGGTCTGTATTTCAGTTCAGAGGGTGATACTTCATAAAGACATCCGCGATGAATTCTTAGAAGCACTGGCACCAAAAGTTGCAGCCATCAAAATGGGGAACCCCTTGAATGAAGACAATCAGGTGGGTTCTCTGATTTCTGTCGCTGAAGCTCAAAGAGTGGAGGCTGCGATTAGTAATGCCGTTTCCCAAGGAGCTCAGCTTTTGATTGGTGGAGAGCGCGATGGGGCATTTGTTTCCCCTGCTATCTTGACCAACGTCGACCCGAGAACTTCAATTGCTCAGGATGAGCTTTTTGGACCCGCGGTAGTAGTGACTGATGCCGAAAGCGACAGGCACGCCATAGAGTTAGCGAACAGCACTGCTTACGGCCTGGGAGCAGGCATCTTTACCAGGGATGTTTCAAAATCAATTCAAGCGATGCGCGAAATCGATGCCGGAATTATCCATGTGAACTGGACTCCCTTGTGGCGGGCGGATCTAATGCCATACGGTGGTCTCAAGGCCAGCGGAGTGGGTAAAGAGGGTGTGAGAACCACCGCTCAGGAAATGACCGAAGAAAAGACGGTAATCATGCACGGGAGTGCCTGGTAGAGATGGAGAACCCAGTGACCACACCTAATTATGGCGAGACAATTCGATTGACCATGGCTCAGGCAGTGGTGAAGTTTATTGCTAATCAATACACCGTCTCGGACCTCGGCCGCCAGCGCTTTATTCCTGCGGCCTTCGGGATATTTGGTCATGGTAATGTCGCCGGCCTAGGTCAAGCACTCGATGAATACCACGATGACTTACCCTTCATGCAGGGCCGAAATGAACAGGGCCTAGCCCATGCGGCCATTGCCTTTGCCAAGCAGAGAAGAAGGACTCAAGTAATTGCGGTAACAGCTTCGGTTGGGCCCGGGGCAATGAACATGATTACTGCCGCTGGACTGGCAACAGTGAATCGCATTCCTGTGTTACTGCTCCCCGGTGATGTCTATGCCACTAGGCGACAGGGCCCGGTTCTTCAGCAGCTTGAAATATTCGGCAGCCCGGATATCTCCTCGAACGACGCTTTTCGGCCGGTATCAAGGTTCTTTGATCGGATAACTCGCCCGGAGCAACTTTTGTCATCCTTACCACAAGCTTTCAGGGTTTTAGCCAACCCAGTGGAGACCGGAGCTGTGGTTCTCTCATTGCCGCAAGATGTTCAGTCCCACGCCTACGACTACCCGATTAGCTTTTTCGAACCTCGAGACTGGAAGATCCGCAGAACCGTGCCAGAAGCTGATGATGTGTCAGCGGTGGCTGCACTAATTAGAGAGTCCAAGAAGCCGCTAATTATTTCTGGCGGCGGGGTCATTTATTCGGGCGCGGTTTTAGAGCTAGAAGCCTTGGCCAATGAAACTGGTATTCCAGTTTCTGAAACCTTTGGAGGTAAGGGTTCGGTTCAGAATCCAGGAAGCTGGCACCTGGCGGGCATCGGCCTAGAGGGCACGCCAATGACAAATAAAATTGCCGCCGAGGCCGACCTGATAATTCATGTTGGAACCCGCCTAACCGACTTTTCAACCGGTTCGCAATCAATTTTTCATAACCCAGCCGTGCGCTTTGCCTCAATCAACATTGCGGAGTTTGATGCCATTAAACAAGGGGCAGTTGCAATTGTCGCCGACGCGAAAATTGCGCTCGAAGCACTCACCAAAGAGCTAGCCGGCTTCAAGGTCCAGGATTCTTGGTCCGGGCATGCTAGTGAACGATTCTCGGCTTGGGTTGCGATACGCGATGCCTCACTGGATCCAGATCAACTATTTGATAAATCGGCTGAGGACCCTCGGACACTCACTGACGCAATTCTGACCCAGGGCCAACTCATCGGCGTGATGCAAGAAAAAGCCCAGGCCGGAGACGTACTTATCACTGCCGCGGGCGGTCCCCCCGGAGACATTCAGAAAGTTTGGGACGCCACTAACGGCAGGTTCGTTCACTCCGAATTTGGCTACAGCTGCATGGGATATGAGATACCAGGTGCCATTGGAGTTCGTTTGGCAACGCCAAATCACAAGAACCGAGTCGTCTCATTCATCGGTGACGGTACTTTTGTGATGGCCCCTACTGAAATTGTTACCGCTGCTCAAGAGGGCCTCCCAATAACAATTGTGGTTTCCGAAAACCGTGGATACCAGGTAATTAGAAGGCTTCAGATGTGGCGGGTTGGTCACCATTTCAGTAATGAGTTCCGCTACCGCGAACCGGGAGCCCTTGTTTCACCGGGCTCTGATGAAGACGCCGGGCGACTAGAGGGTGATTACCTAGACATCGATATTGTGCAGATGTCTCAAGGTATGGGCGCCAAGGCGTTTCGGCCGGTAACCGCCGATGAGTTCCGAAAAGTGCTGGATGACACTAGGGGTGAGAGCGGCCCGGTCGTGATTGTTGTTCCAACAATCCCGCACGCCAATCTCCCGGGCGCCGAAGTGTGGTGGGATGTTGCTCCGGCGGAGGCCTCGGCACAGCCTTGGCTCAAAGCCGTTCGTCAGGAATACAACGAGGGATTGGCCACCCAACGATGGCACGGCTAACCAGCCAGCAGTCTCAAGAGCTCCTCAGAAAAGAGCTTAAATCAGGCTCTAGCCTTGGGACTTTTATTGGTATGCCGGGAACTCTAAGTTATGAGCTGGCCGCGCTCGCTGGGTTCAACTGGGTCATTTGCGATTTAGAACACGGAGAGAATGAATTTTCCAATGTCTCAAGTGCCGTGGTGGGCTTCAATGGCCCGGTGATTACTAGGGTTCCGAGCCCATCGGCTGAGAATATCTCTCGAGCACTGGACCGAGGATCCGCTGGGGTGATGCTGCCTAAAATCTCTAGCTCGATAGAGCTTCAAGCTGCTTTGTCCAGCGTGGACTATCCACCTCAGGGGATTAGGGGAGTCGCGAGTTACAACCGCTCTGCTGGCTGGGGGAGTGATTCGGGCGCTTTAATAAATGCAAAGCCGGTAGTCATTGTTCAAGTAGAGACAAAATGGGCCGCCGATAACGCATTGGAAATAGCCGAGCACCCAAGAATTGACGCCGTCTTTATCGGGCCCTTGGATCTGTCGTTCAGCCTTGGAATGCCCAAGGAGTTTGAGAACCCAGATTTTCTGGCAGCGCTGGAAAGCGTTATCGCCGCATGTAAATCGAAAAACATGCCGGGGGGAATTCTCGCCACAGATGTAAAAAAGGCAATCGGGTATCGCGAACTGGGCTTTGATTTTATTGCCATCGGATCAGACAGCACTAGCCTGCTTGGAGCATTTAGTAGTCAAGTAGACCAATTGAGGAAAAAATAATGACTAGAGAAATCGGCGTTGGGCTTATCAGTGTTGGTTGGATGGGCAAAGTTCACTCTCGGGCCTATCAGAGTGTTCCTGTGATTTACCCAGAGCTTGGCATAAAGACAAGACTTGTGATTGCAGCCGATACAGCTTCAGACCGGGTCGAATATGCGATTCAGACGCTCGGCTATGAAAGCGGAACTCTCGACTATCACGATGTCTTAAACCACCCAGATGTTGATGTCGTTTCGATTTGCGCACCAAACTTTTTGCATGCGGAAATTGGAATAGCCGCCGCCAAGGCGGGAAAGGCGTTTTGGATCGAAAAGCCCGTGGGTCGCTCAGCTCAGGAGACCGAAGCGGTTCAAGAGGCTGCGGTCGAAGCCGGTGTTGTCACCTCGATTGGTTTTAATTATCGGAACGTGCCAGCCGTTGAATATGTTCGAATCCTGGTCGCGTCTGGCGAATTGGGCGACATCACCAATGTTCGAGGAACTTTTTTTGCCGACTATTCGGCTGACCCAAACGGAGCTCTTTCTTGGCGATTTATCAGGTCACTTGCCGGTAGCGGTGTGCTTGGCGACCTAATGGGCCACTTGGCTGATCTGATGCACTACATGGTCGGGCCAATAGAGGATGTAGTGGCTTTGCTAAAAACCGTCCACACCGAGCGCCCGGAACTACCCATGGGCACCGGCACCCATTTTGCGGTGATCGAAAACGGCGTTATGAAACCCGTTGAAAATGAAGACATTGGTTCAATGCTCGTTAGGTTCGCCCCAAACGCCATGGGTGCTGGGGCTATCGGATCATTGGAAGCCTCAAGGGTTTCGGTGGGTCCAAGGGCCGCATATAACTTCGAGATTTATGGCACCAAGGGTTCTGTGAAATGGGACTTCGAGCGCATGAATGAGCTTCAAGTCGCCATCGGGCGCTCTGGCCCTCATGTTGGCTACACCAGAGTGCTGGCCAATAGTTACTTTGGTGATTTCGATAAATTCCAACCGGGGTCTGGCACAGGCATGGGCTATGACGATCTAAAGGTGGTGGAGGCTAAAAAATTCTTGGCCGCATTCATTGGCCAAGATTCCAATAATTCAAACATCCACGATGCGGTGGCTTCGGCAAGAGTAGTCCAAGCCGCCGAGAAAAGCGCTGAGTCTGGAACTTGGCAAAGAGTTATTCAACCCGCTGGCACCACTGCTGCAAAGCGCGACCCTAAGTAAATGAAGAAGGTGATAGGCCTTGGGTCTTTACCGCAAGACCTAATTGCCGCGAGCTTAGGGCAGGGGTTTGAGTTTATTTCCGAGCCTTTAGAAAAAGACTACGCTGACGCACAAGCGGCGATTGTGCGAGCTGACTTCGATTTCACTAAGGCTATCTTTGATTCGATGCCAGCTCTTTTGGCAATCGCTCGGACTGGCGTGGGGACCGAGCGAGTAGATGTGGCTGAGGCTACTCGCAGAGGCATTCCAGTGATTATCACCCCGGGGAGCAACAGCCAGGCTGTGGCTGAAGGGACTTTCGCCCACATGTTGGCCCTGGCCAAGCGCTTACCGGTACTAACCGAATTGGTCAGGTCTTCGGGATGGTCTCAGCGCGAGTCCGTTAGGGTCTTGGACCTTGAGGGTAAGACTCTGGCGCTAGTCGGTTATGGTCGAATCTCAAGAATCGTAGCAAGTTTGGGTTTAGCTTTTGGGATGGATGTAAAAGCCTTCGACCCTTTTGCTGCAATACCCAAGGAGCTCAGATCCGGTTCGCTGGAGGAGCTAATACAGGGCTCCCATTTTCTTTCAATTCACGTGCCCTTAACAAGTGAAACCCGAAACCTCATTTCCACTAAAGAGTTGAGCGCTCTGGCTGATGGTGCGATAGTCGTGAACTGCTCGCGTGGTGGGATTGTTGATTTAGACGCGGCTTTGGTGGCATTAGAAAGTGGACAGTTGCTCGGGGTGGGGTTAGATTCGTTCGAACCGGAACCCGCAATTCACCATCGAATTTTCGACAATCCAAATGTATTACTCAGCCCCCATGTGATGGGCTTGAGCCAAAGCGCTAAGAACAACACCTATGTGATGGCGGCCCAAGGAATTAGGGATTTTCTAACGGGTAAAAAGGTCGAAGCAATTATCAATCCAGAAATCAAGGGAGACAAATGAAGGTCAAGATTGCCGGAGCGCCAATTAGTTGGGGTGTTTGCGAGGTTCCCGGTTGGGGTCATCAGCTCGAGCCTGAGCGAGTCCTTCGGGAAATGGCCGAGCTTGGCCTGACTGCAACCGAGTTTGGCCCCGTCGGTTTTTTGCCCGAGGATGGCGAGAAAAGGGCAGCGCTACTCGAAGAATTGGGCATGAAGGCAATCGGTGGCTTCTTCCCAATCCTGCTGCACGATTCAGAGTTTGACCCAATGCCGGATGTGGCTCGCGAGCTAGAGGGCTATGTGGCGGTAGGCGCCGAGGTATTGGTGTTGGCTGCCTCTACTGGTCAAGAAGGTTACGACGATGCTCGTCCGGTACTCACTGATTTGCAGTGGCAAATCATGTTCGATAATTTAGACAAAATTGCAGCCTACGCATCGAAGCACTCGGTCATGGCGGTCTTACACCCGCATGTCGGAACCATGGTGGAGACCAAAAACGATGTTGATCGAGTCTTGGCGGGCTCGAAGGTTCCCTTCTGCCTCGACACCGGGCATATGCTTATCGGTGGCACGGACCCGGTCGAATTTTCAAGAGTTCACGGAGAGAGAATTGCGCACTCTCACCTAAAAGATGTAAATCTTGAGGTGGCCTTGAAGGTTCGCGATGGCGAACTTAGCTATTACCAAGGGGTCTTAGCCGGCCTCTACACACCTCTTGGTCAGGGTGATGTAAATGTCAGGGAGATTATCAAAAATTTACTAGCGGCCGGCTATCAGGGCTGGTTTGCGCTCGAGCAAGACAACGTGATCACCTCCGATCCTGGTGAAAAACAGGGCCCATTTGAGGATGCGAAAACTAGTGTGGAGTTCCTTAATTCTGTTGTGCTAGAAGTCTCTTAGGCTCTCTGTGAATAACTTTTATCATCCAGCTTCCAGTGCCGCCGAGGATGGCTGGCAGGTAAAACTTTCGGACCAGGTTGCCGGCTGGCAATTCACCGGGGTCCGGGTCGGCGACTTTGATGATCTGGATTCCTTTTCGCTTGAAGCCGATGGCTGGGAGCGGGCCATTTGGCCCTTGAGTGGCGAAGGACTCGAGGTTTCGTATACCGGTTCTGATACCGGCACCCAAAAACTCAGGGGTAGAAAGTCTGTGTTTCACGGTCCGGCTGACTTCCTTTTTTTGCCAAGGAACACCGCAGCGGTAATTACCGGTAAAGGGCGCTTTATTGTTGCTGAGGCCAAGGCGAAGGCCGATGCTCCAGTGCAGTTCACGCCTAAAGAAAAGGTTGTGGTGACCATTAGAGGTGCGGGCCCTGCCACCAGGCAGGTTCACGATTATGGTGGTGTGGATTACCTGGCCGCCAGCGCAATGATTGTGGTCGAAGTGATTGTTCCATCGGGCAACCATTCTGGTGTGCCACCGCATAAGCACGACAGGTTTGAGCCTGGCGTGGAGTCGAATCTCGAGGAAATTTATTACTTCGAACTTGCACCCGATCGCAACCAACCGACTCCCAAAAAATCCGATCCAATCGGCTACTTTCGGGCTTATCCATCAGATGAGCGCCAGATCTCTGAAACTAGGGAAATCCGAAACGGCGATGTTTGCTTAGTTCCTTACGGATTTCATGGCCCGGTTTCGGCAATCCCGCCGTATGACCTTTATTTCATGAACGTTATGGCGGGCCCCGACCCCGAGCGCACCTGGAACATAGTTGATGACCCAAATCACACTTGGGCCAGAGACACCTGGGAGAAAATGGAGCCGGATTCACGGCTTCCCTATTTAGCTGACTAGCGGCCCACCAGGGTGAACTCGAAAGAGTAAATGTCAGTTCGATAGCAGTGGTGGCCAAACTCTATGGCGTGACCAGATTTGTCATAACCGGTGCGATCCATCGTGAGCACCGGGCCATTGCTCTCAATTTCCAGAAGGCGAGCTTCTTCCGCTGAAGCCTTCCTCGCGCCGATGTTCTGCTTGGCGACCCTGATTTCAATCCCTTGTTCTTTTAGGCATGCGTAGAGCCCTCCGCTTTGGATCTCAGAAACCTTGGGGTCGGCGTATTCGGGGTTTAGCCAGTTCTCCATAACAGCGACCGGCTTTCCAGAAGCCAATCGCAATCTTCGAATGTGCAGCACCTCGAAACCGACGGGAATATCGAGTTTTTCGGCCACCAGGTTGCTGGCAGGCATCCGCTTCATTTCTAGCATTTGAGTCTGTGGCTTCAATCCCGCTGCACGAAGGTCATCAAATAGCGATGTGAGTTCAAGACCACGAGTAATCTGGCCCTGAACAACTTGGGTTCCAACACCCCTTCTTCTTACCAATAAGCCTTGATTCACTAGCTCTGCTATTGCTCTTCTGATTGTTGGCCTCGAAAGACCAAGTCGTTCCCCCAAGGAGACTTCGTTCTCCATCCTGTCCCCAGGAGACAATGCGCCAGAGTGAATAGCCTTGCCGATTATTTCTGTCAACTGAGAATGAAGGGGCGCGGACCCTGAGCGGTCCAAGGTTGAAAAACCAGCTTCGGGAAGAATGACTTCTACCTTGCGCATTTTTACCTGCCTTCTTGCTAACTAAAGTTTAGGACAATCTCCAAGTTTGGGCCCGCTGTGGTAGGTCCAAACCTCTAAGTCAATAAACCAGAGCTGAATTGATGCCATAGATCACCCTCATCGAGTTGAAGAACTCCATCTCGCTGGAATAAGCTTTAGATTTTGAGAGTTGTGTTAATGATGAAAAATTCCCGCCTTCTGAGCGTCATCGCCGCGCTTTCGCTCTCCACTCTGACACTATCCGGTTGCGCTATGCAGATGAATGGAATGGACATGTCCTCATCTGAGAGCAGTGAAAATTCTGGGTTTTCCGGCATGGATGTGATGTTTGCCCAGATGATGATTCCTCACCACCAGCAAGCGGTGGAGATGTCATCCTTGGCCGAGTCCAGATCGCTAAACCCCGAGGTGTTGGCGATAGCAGCCAAGATAAAGGCCGAACAGGATCCTGAGATTGATCAAATGAGAGGCTGGCTCGAGGCCGCTGGTGCGGCAGATGCTATGGATCACTCGATGGGGATGGATGGCATGCTTTCTGATTCTGACATGGCAACTCTTGAGTCTTCTACAGGTGCCGAGTTTGATCGGCTCTTTCTTGCTGGAATGATTCTTCACCACCAAGGGGCAATCGAGATGGCGGACATGGTTGTGAATTCGAACAATGCCGAGGCGGCCAAATTGGGTGCCGAAATCATCAAGATTCAAACCAGTGAGATTGCTGAGTTGCAGGCCTTACTTTCTAAGTAGCTCTGAGGCTCGTCAAATGCGCCCGAATAATTTGGGCGAAAGCACCACAAGCGCTGTCAGTCCAAGACCTTTTATAGATTGACGTATTATTGGGGAAAACCAAACGGAGACAATGATGTCCTTAGTTGATTTAAAGAACTGGGTTGGGGAAGTAGCTTCTCTGACTAAACCCGACAGCGTCCAATGGTGCGATGGCTCAGCCAATGAGCTGGAGTCAATAAACCACCTGCTGGTTCGCAATGGCACTTTTATCAAGCTCAATCCGGAGCTAAGACCCGACAGTTATCTTGCCCGCACCGATCCGAGAGATGTTGCTCGAGTTGAAGAGCGCACCTTTATTTGCTCGGAAAGCGAGCAGGACGCCGGCCTCACCAATAATTGGATGGAACCGAGTGTGATGCGCACCCTGATGCGCGAATATTTCTTAGGCTCAATGCGCGGTCGAACAATGTATGTGATTCCTTTTGCGATGGGGCCAATCGGTTCGCCGCTTACCCAATACGGGGTTGAAATTACCGACTCGCCCTACGTGGTTGCCTCAATGCATGTCATGACCCGGG